>Ga0307512_10001303_pt1 | contig 35776 bp, 51 predicted proteins | sample 14_EM_MG_FD_200267 | JGI IMG/M metagenome (GOLD analysis project Ga0307512, IMG submission 200267) | Populus trichocarpa ectomycorrhiza microbial communities from riparian zone in the Pacific Northwest, United States - 14_EM | ecosystem: Host-associated > Plants > Roots > Unclassified | place... | reverse complement strand
ACCTGCCGTCGAGCCTGCAATCCTCAATGTATGCATCCATCAGACAGAATCAAGATGCCCAAAAGGGCCGATATGCATTACTGGCATGCTTTCACGGGGCCCATGTACTAGTACTCTCGTCATAAACCTCTAACCTGTGAAAAGCCTTTGATGTTTTGGAATATTGAGACATGAACCCAGTGGCAGCCGCAGAGCTGATATGCTACATCATACGTCGAGCATAACATACTTAATCATCGCTTTGTGAATTGGCTGCTTACAGAGCTTTCAGCTGACTAAAGAGGTGATGAGCTTAGAAATGAGCCAGATCCAAATCAAATCAAATCCGAGGATCAGATCGATCAGATGTCGTCAGCCGTCATGATAGCGCCTTGCCATCCCGCTGACTTATAACCGAGGCGCTTGCAGCATCGCTAACTTTGATCCATCTATCAGAGTCACAGGTCGATAATCTTCGTCCTAGACCACCATGGCGAACACCCCAGTCAAATTGAATGACAACACGACGATACCTTTGTTGGCATTCGGTACCGGAACCGCGCATTACGCAAACGATGCGCAACACTTGGTAACCAGCGCCATCAACGCGGGCTTCACGCACCTCGACGGCGCGCAGTGGTACAACAACGAGGAGTCTCTCGGCGCAGGCATCGCGGCAGCGGGGAAAGCTCGCGAACAGTTGTTCATCACGACGAAGTTGGGAGGGCTTCCCGAGGGCAAGACCGTACGGGACGCACTTGTCGAGTCGCTCGCAAAGCTGAGGGTCGACTACGTCGACCTCTTCCTCGTCCACACGCCCGTACTTTTCTCCTACAAGGAGCCGGGGTGCTTAAAGGCTCTATGGAAGGAAATGGAGTCGGTCAAGAAGGAGGGACTAACGCGCAGCATCGGCGTGTCCAACTTTCGAGTCGAGCAGTTGCGTGAGACTCTTGATGGCGCAGAGGTCATCCCATCAATCAACCAGGTAGTTATCAACTTAAAGACAGCCCGACGCCCGATGCTAAGATCTGTTGCAGATTGAGTTTCACCCATATGTCTACAAGGACCTGCTGCCCACGCTAGAACTTCAGAAACAATATGGAATCGTGACTGCGTCGTATGGCGGACTGACTCCGATCTTCCGCTTCAAGGGTGGTCCGCTTGACCCCGTGTTGACGTCTATCGCAAAAAGGCTGTCTGACACAACGGGAAAGCCATTCAACGAAGCTCAAGTGCTATTTTTGTGGCAGCGCGCGAAGGGTGCTGTGATAGTGACGTGAGTGATTGTCAAACCAGAACGGAAGCATGCCGGGCGATTGACACATCGCTCCAGGACAACATCAAAAGAATCTCGCCTGCCTGAATATCTCAGTACATTTGATGAACCTGATATTACAGACGCCGAGATTGCGTTGATCGATGAAGCTGGGGCAAAGCAACACCACAGATACTTTGTGCGTAGGACGATCGTTTCAGTTGGGACCGAGGCCTTACCGAATGCTGATATTCCCATATAGACGCGGGTCTATCCTCCGGAAGAGTAAGGTGTAGATCACGGGAGGATAAGTGCTTAATGTCGGGATAATGCCTCGTTGTACATTGCTGTCTGTATCATGAGTAAATATAGCGCGGAGTGTCCAAGTGACAAGTTCATGTTGAGACCGAAATAAGCGCCTGCCAGCTTGGCGCTCGGAGAAAAGCCAAATCAAACCCGATCACGCAGGTTCGTACATGATGACATTCTCTCCCGCGACCAACCAATACAAAAAATAACTCAGCCCCTTGTGGCTACTCTCGCATCTTTCCAGAATGCCAAAGACCCCACCTTCGCTGCCTCTATCGGGCCTCTTCGGCGTAATAAAGCCGTCCGGACCAACGTCTATGCATGTCGTGGACCAATTGAAGAAGCTCGTCTGCAACTCCCGTCTCTTCGTCGAGAAGGAGAAACTTGAGAAGACGGCGGGTAAAAAGAGGAAGGCGCGGAGGGATAACGTGAAGGTTGGACAAGGTGGCACGCTGGATCCGCTCGCGGACGGTGTTCTCGGTGAGTTTATGCGCTTGGGTTCGCGTGGTGTTGTGTGTTGAGGGTCAGCGGCTTGGAGTTGTTGGCATCGGTAAAGGCACCAAGAAACTGAATGAATTCTTGGATTGTACAAAGGTGCGTGCTGTACGTAGGTCTTTCTTCGCGCGGGCTGATGTGCCGATAGGAGTATCGTACGACGTGTTTGCTCGGGTGCGAGACGGATACGTATGACAGCGAGGGTGCGCGGGTGCGCACTGCGCCATGGAGATACGTCACTCGGGAAAAAGTCGAAGATGCGCTCTCACAGTTCCGTGGCGAGATCCAACAAGCACCTCCCATGTACGTCCGTCCGTTTTCGAACCCAACCCAACACTCCACGCCTGTCCAACCTCGCCGAAACCAACCCTTTATTCTTGCCAATGACTATTCGCCTCGTGTCTCGGTACTAGATTCTCCGCGTTGAAGATGGACGGGATGCCGCTCTACGAATACGCCCGCAAGGGCATCCCCCTCCCGCGGCCGATAGAGAAGCGCCCTGTCACGGTGCACTCGCTCGAGCTGGTCGAGTGGAAAGGCGGTGCGCATCCGCACCGCTTGCCGGAGAAGGTATTCTCCCCCGAACAGAAGAGGGCTCTGGCGCAGTCGCTCTCCAGCGTGGACCCCGCTGCCGGTACTCCCGTCGCCGCCGCCGTCGATGCGGAGAAGGAGGAGGCTTGCGACACGGCTGGTAGCGAAGGATCGACATTGTCAGATGACGTCCCGACGGCGTTCGTGCTGCAGATGCGCGTCTCAGGCGGCACGTACGTGCGCTCAATTGTGCATGATCTCGCACGCGCGCTCGGCTCTGCCGGACATGTCGTCACCCTCACACGGTCTCGACAGAAGGACTACGTCCTTGAGCCCAAGGAGGAAGGCGACCGCGGATGCGTGCCGTGGGAGGTGTTCGAGGCTGCGTTAGAAGATGCGGGAGAAAAAGACGCAGATGGGTGGACCGCGTGGGAGCGTGAGGTATTAGATAAATTGGTCATCGTTGATGGAGGTGGGGGAAAATCAGGACACCATCTACGCTCCTCACCCTGAGTCTTCCATAGTATGTCTTTGCCGTGCTTGTTTGCGTCATCGTACGTTCAACCAAGAGTTGCAGTTCAGTAGCTGATACACGGCTACTTTCTACAAGTTGTAGGATATGCATGTCGTCACCAGATCTCCCCTTTGATGTTGGTGACGTCAGGGTATTTCCTCAGCTGCGCAAACAGTAGTTGATCCCTCCGGATGAAGTCGTGTTTCAATGAATGTTCCTCGGTGGTCCAAGCAAAGTCTGCGGAGGCCGACAAGTAACTGTGAAAAGGCGAAAGGTGCTTTGAAGATTGAAGTGCCCGGCCAGTGTGCGAGCCCGGAAAGTATATCAGCAATCTGAATAGGGTGTCGTACATGATCATACGCTGGGATAATGAAGCAGCGATGCCAGCGAAGCAGGTCCTGTACCGCGTGACCGCAAGAGGTCAATTACGTTCATTCCATTATGTATCCCTGTAACGTAGAGAGGATGAACTGGCGGGAGCAAGACCCCTTTCAAAGTAAGACACCAGAGGGCTCAGTTCCTGAGGCCTGAGGGACGCCGAACCTGCTAAAAGACGCAAGTAAACAAATAAAAGTCATAAATGGGAAGGAAAACGAGGTCATTCGAGTTTCAACGATGCTCAGATGCGGACCAGGCCTCGGGCTGAGAGGCCTAATGTCGACAATGATTTCCGTCCTCATGCGCACGGGCTTGGGAGTGCGATCTCGGGTACTACAATAAATTACTCCTACTGTATTAAGATCCACTTTGACAGCGTGCATGGTGGAATGGAAGAATGCCTCTTGGGACGGAAGTACACATCCTTTACGTACAGGCCGACTCATGTCTCAACGGCTCGGATAAAGTACGTTACGTCCCCGAATAGTCCTGATAATAGTGCCGGAACAGCATTGGTGAAAGGAGAGAAATATCCCTACTGTATTCGCCTCTCTGTATTGGGCACTGCAAATATTATGGCTGAAAGTACATCCGTCGGTACTTCCGGGAACGACGACTCGGAGCAGTGAAGTCTTGTTGTGAACTTGAGCGGGCGGAAGCGCATACCATGTGACATAGTGTCATTAGCCTATTACTGCCGTGAAACTGTACGTGTACGTCATTCGTAATGACATACGGTTTCATGCCAGCACAAGCGCCTCAACTTAAAAAAAGCGTCTAGAAGCCGACTCTAGCTGACATTCACTTTCGCACATTACTTTGAAAAGACCGGCTTTCAATTGCTTTTGTTTTTGTTTCTGGAGTTTCCGTGGTCCTGGACTGTGCGTGGTCGTGCGGAGGGAAAAAGCGACGCTCCCTCGAGGAATGCTCAAGTCATGTCGGCTAAATGCTAAGAAAATAATGCCCTAAATGCTGCTATGTCCCGTTCAATATGAGTAAGGGCATACGGGTGATAGATAGTTCCGCTATGCGAGGCTAAGACGGGTGAGAAGCTATGGAAAGAGGATGAGAAATGTTTGTGAGTGACAGTCTCGCTATGGCGAAGGAGAACGGGTGATCACGCAGGGAAGAGAGAAGAACACAAAGAATCACGGTAGGATTAGGAATGTACAACACGATGACCAATGCTAATCCATGCACTCCACAAGAGCAGGAGATTTTGTTCAGATACATGCGCTACCTACGGAGATTCGTAGCAAAATGAGGTATTTGGAGAATGAGACCACGAAGCCGGGGGTGGGAAGGCAATGCAGAAAGAATGAGGCAGTGGTAAGTTACCGGCGTCGTCGCGAGGTGGGACGCAGTGACGGCAGACGTTGACAGTAAACCAGAGCAATGTCAACGAGTTCAAAGCGAGACGGGAAGTACGTATGGATAAGCGACAAGTCCGCCAATGCGAACTAAGGAAGGTTTGAGCTAGCGAAGGAGCTAAGGAAGGTGATGGAACGAAGGAACGAGGCCACTGTCAGTGACAGGAAAACTTGTAGCATTGACAGGTGCTCCGTCGTGGCCATCCTTGCAGATTGTTTTTGGATAATAAGAGGCGCCTGAATGGAGTATAAAGCAGACCCACAAAGCAGAGCAACATCCCCACCTCCGAGTCCTACCAACAGTGTCATCCCATCTTCCACGCTCTGACTTACTGCGAACACAATGATGTTGACCAAGCCCGTCTTTGTTCTCTCTCTCGTTGCCCTCACTCTCGCCGCTCCATCCATTGAGCGTCGTCAGGCCGGCTTAGGTGGTACGTCCTGGTCGAGTCCATGCCCGTTCGTTAAAGCCTGAATAAATTCAACGTAGTCGTCGTTGGAGGACTCTTGAAAGATGTCGGTACAGCTGTTGACGGGCTCCTGAGTGGCGCACACGGAGCACCCGGCTTAAGCGGTACGTCCTGCTCGAGTCTATGCTCATTTGTCAAAGCTTGAATAAATTCAACATAGCCGACGTCAAAGTACTCTTGGAAAATCTTGGTACAGCTGTTGATGAGCTCCTGAGTGGCGCACACGGAGGACCCGGCTTAGGTGGTACGTCCTGCTCGAGTCCATGTCCGTTCGTTAAAGCCTGATTAAATTTAACGTAGGCGACGTTAAAGTACTCTTGAAGAATGTCGGTACAGCTGTTGATGAGCTCCTGACTGGCGCACACGGAGCAGCCGGCCTAAGTGGTATGTCCTGCTCGAGTCTATGCCCGTTCGTTAAAGCCTGAATAAATTCAACGTAGCCGACGTCAAGGCACTCTTGGAAAATTTGGGCAAAGCTGTTGACAAGCTCCTGAGTGGCGCAGGCAAAGGGCCCATCGAGCGCCGTGATGGCGGCTTAGGCGGTACGTCCTGTTCGAGTTTATGCCCATTCGATAAAGCCTGAATAAATTCAACGCAGCCGACGTTGAAGGACTCTTGAAAGGTGTTGCTACAGCTCTTGACAATCTCCTGAGTGGCGAACATGGAGGTCCCGGCTTAAGTGGTATGTCCTGCCCGAGTCCATGCCCGTTCATTAAAGTCTGAATAAATTTAACGTAGCTGACGTCAAGGAACTCTTGGAAAATTTGGGTAAAGCTGTTGACAAGCTCCTGGGTGGCGCAGGCAAAGGACCCATCGAGCGCCGTGATGGCGGCTTAGGCGGTACGTCCTGTTCGAGTCCACGCCCGTTCGTCAAGGCCTGAATAAATTCAACGCAGCCGAAGTTAAAGGACTCTTGGGAGATCTCGGTACAGCTGTTGACAACCTCCTGAGTGGCGCACACGGAGCACCCGGCTTAAGCGGTATGTCCTGCTCGAGTCCATGCCCGTTCGGTAAAGCCTGACTAAATTCAACGTAGCCAACGTCAAGGAACTCTTGGAAAATTTGGGTAAAGCCGTTGACAATCTCCTGAGTGGCCCAGGCGGAGGAGACGGCTTAGGTGGTACGTCCTGCTCGAGTCTATGCCCGTTCGTGAAAGCCTGAATAAATTCAATGCAGCCGACGTTAAAGTACTCTTGAAAAATCTCGGTATAGCTGTTGACGAGCTCCTGACTGGCGCACACGGAGCACCCGGCCTAAGTGGTATGTCCTGCTCGAGTCCATGCCCGTTCGTTAAAGCCTGAATAAATTCAACGTAGCCGACATCAAGGCACTCTTGGAAAATTTGGGTAAAGCCGTTGACAAGCTCCTGTAGGTGACGTGCCGGCATGAAGGTATTACCCCTCCTATCCCTTTACTCTTGAAACTCAAGGACCACGTAACGTGAAGGGGAGTGACTGTTAAGGGACAAATATCTGGTGTGTTGGAGAGTAGCATGTTACTAGAGACGGATTCTGTCAGGAGAGTAGCTCAGAATAGAGGATGCAACTATGCTGAGTCCAAGTGATGACGTTTGAGGTGTGACTTGAGCGCAGAAAGCAGCGAAGTGAGCAAGAACCAGGTAACATTGGAGATAACTCTGCCTTTCTGTGGCGTAGTGTTGCGGCCTGAATTGAACACGAGTATTGCCAGTTGCACGTGAATTGACACATGTTCCCATGACTTCTATGAGAGATTTGCTAAGCCCAAAGACGAGGCACTGTAAGTTTGAACTGTACGTCCACGGTGGAATAGAGACCACTGGCATCATGACAACTAACAGGACGCCCGAGGTCCTATGACTGGGCATGAATGTATGGGACCGATATCTCATATTCTCTGCGTCTGATGGAAGTGGCCAGTTATCTCTGTGGGGATGCCTGCTCGAACGGCTTCATACCTGAAGAGGGAGTGTTTGCCAGTGATAGGGCCAAGTCGCCGCAGTCTGATTGAGCCTCAGCAACCAAATAACAACAAACTTCCGACAACTCCACGTGGTTTGCGCGTGCCGCGTGCGGGTTGCGTTGCTGGCAACGCGCCTAGTGTGACACTGGCACGCACGATCATTGGCCACTATGAAACATAAGGAGGTGCAGGTTGACACCGAAACATCCGCAAATCTCGAGGTAGCAGTCATATCCCTTCCCCAAAGTTCTCGGCTCTCAACCCTCTAGGACTTTCGTAAATCCGTGGATGCCAGTGCGGAGGACGCGATGTTCCGTATCTTTATCTTTCTCCGCAAGGTAAATCGGCCTTTCATCTCCGAATTGCACCATTATTCAACCCTATTCTTCCAATCCCAGATCGTGTAGGGTCCTGCCATGCCTCGGCTGTCCTCTTTGATACGTCCATTCTGCGAATCATTCAGTGGGCTTCAGAGACTCATCAAGTCAACCTCGTCGCCGTCATCACCTTTCCATCAGTCACACGCTGCAGGGTCGACAGACGTGACCCTTCACCCGCTTCCTAACGCCCCTAACCCAACTGGGGAGACAGACAAGAAGCGGAAGTGGGAAGTCGGGGATACCAACGATCACGTTTTAAGTGATGCACAGCATGGCCGGTTCCCTAATTTATTTCACGCAAATAAGCACCTGGTAACAGTACACAAGACGCTAAAGAGGGTGTGTGAACAACTAATCAAACTCACGGTGAGTCCCGTTTTTCTTGTACCTGTACACTTCTCCACCTTCGTTTCATCCAGGACAAGGTTAAGCTGTGGATAAACCTGAGAATGCCCGAGTGTGCTCCCCTTCCTTTCTGTTCGTCGGTCCTGGGTTCGTAGTTCTATGGTTTAAAGGATTGGATCGAATCATTGCCCAGGGAGAACAACTCTCCCACTGTAGGCCCGAAACAGGTAATCGATGTCTGATTCAATGGGAATCAATGATCTTGTATAGAACTGATGGAAGGAAGGCGCAAGGCGCAACTTGAAGTGCCATCATCCGGATGGATGGGCTTAGGGCTCAGGGGTCGCTCCGGGCGGTCCGTGGCGGGCGAACCTTCCGAAGAACCTCGTATTTCGTATTTATTGCGGACCGGTGAACTGGGGTATCCTCCTTCCCCTCCCCCATTTTTCCGTCATCATCATGGCTTCTGGTCGGATCGACGTCGTGCCCCCTCGCCCCACGCGGCCACTAACCCCGGGTATCATTGCTCCCCTACCCACTTTCTTTCTCCCTCAGAGCGAGGACCTCGGTTTGCACTTCCGCATCCTATTTATGTTCTGTTGTACTGACGCTCCGGAGGAACGCAGATTTGGAGGCGCTCGAAAAGCACGTGGTATATTTGGCGCGCGCTGGGGTGCGCCCACTTCTAGCGGGCACGATGGGGGAGGGACTTCACCTGGCGCGTGGTGAGCGCGCGACGATCATCCATTCTACGCGCAGGGCACTCGACAGGGAGGGTTTCCTCGATATTCCCATCGTTGTAGGTGCCGGTGGCGGTAGCACGAGGGAGACGATCGTGCTTTGTGAGGAAGTTGCGGCTGCGGGGGCAGACGCCGTCATCGTCATCACGCCCGGTTACTTCGCTGGTGTTCTTGCGAACCACCGGCGTGCACTAAAGGAATTCTACACGGAGGTTGCGGAGAAGAGCCCAGTGCCTGTTTTGGTATACAATTGTGCGTGCCTGGTTTCTCTCCCAAACGCATTCATTTGTTAATCTAGGTATACGCGCGGACAGATCCCGGGGCCAGCGCGGGAATTGACCTCGACTCTGAGTTGATCTTAGAGCTCGCGACAGCGTGTCCTAACCTGTGTGGGGTAAAGCTCACGTGCGTTATCTCTTGGTTGACTCTGACAGAAGACGCGACTCATCCTTGCATTCTATGTGGTTTAATAGATGCGGAAACGTCGGAAAACTCACGCGGATCGGTGCCACTGTCGCGGATCCGGCGTTCGACGAGCTACATCCCCGTAGGAATCCTAGGGCACCTTTTCTGGTGTTGGGTGGTTTCGCGGACTTCCTCACCGCGGCTACCTTTGTTCACGGACACGGTGCCATTACGGGCGTCGCTAATTTAGCGCCGGTGAGTGCCTGGCTGGTCTGCTCAGCTAAGCACTGAATTTCCATCAGCGTGCTTTAGTGAAGTTGTATAAAGTGTCGGAGGCAGCTACGAAGGATTCCTCGCGGTTACCTGAGGCCCAACAGTTGCAAGGAATCATCGCGCGCGGAGAGTTTATCATCGCAAAGGGATCCATTTCGGGCACGAAATTCCTAATTGACAAACTGCACGGCTACGGGGGCTTGCCTCGGAGACCGCTCCCTCCTATCGATCCCGGGGACGCAGAGCGCCTGTGGGAGCATCCCCACGTGCAAGAACTCCTTAAGTTGGAGCGGGAACTCAACGGCAATTCCCTGCCTTGACAAAAGTTTGACAATTATGGTTCCGTGAGGTGTACGGGTAATAGTAGTCTGGATTGAAATCTGTATCAACAACGGAAATGACGAATGACGACTTGTGTTACGGCATCTGAAAGGGGGCAACGATAACACCCACACGTGATTGGTGGGGGATACCCAAGGGCCTACGCGAAGGAGAGGTTGATTGATTGTTCCGAGAGACTGTTAGGCTGTCGTCAGTGGTGTGTGACGGTGCCCTGAAAAATGGAGGGCTAGGTCGAGGGGCTGTGGGTATTTAGTTGGATGTGAGCTTGATTTATTTCTGATCGATGAGGCACGGAATGAGGGAATACGTCATGTGACCGCGATCGATGAGAGAATGAGTCCAGATTGGGACGATGCCGAGGAGTCGGCGAGGGCTCGGGTCAAGCGCGGGACAAGTTATTTCATTTGCCCTTCCTAGCCTTATTGCCCTCACTTGTCCTCGCTTTTGCCTCATCCTCTTTTCTGCCACCACGGCCACTTCAACTATTCCTATCCTCACTACGTCTTCCCTACATCCTCCTTGACGATGGCCATCTATACGGCCAGTGTCGTCTGCTCTCTGCGATCGTCCAGCTATATCCCCTCATCTCATCTCTATAAACTCGCAAACCGTGAGTGTTCACGCGGTCCTGCATGTTCTTACAAAACTCATGGATGACATTCCTCCCCCCTGACTAGGCCTTGCTTATCGTTCTCTCCATGTATCTAGACGTGTGCGCTCAGAGGTAGGAGCATCTGCATCGGCGGAGGTAGAGTCCAGTACGTCGTTTTGACCTCAACACGGTCCCTGGCATTAACTCGTCGCAAAAACCCATTTCGTTTCAAGGCATCCCATACTCGTCCCTGAGGGTGGGAGTTCCGCGAGAAGTCTTCCCGAACGAACGCCGCGTCGCGCTCACACCACAAAACGTTGCCCTCCTCCGCAAGAAAGGTTTCGCGGAGGTGCTCATCGAACACGACGCTGGGGCACATGCCCAGTTTTTGAATGAAGATTACGAGAAGGCTGGCGCCACACTCGCGTCGCGCGAACACCTGTTTGCCAAAACGGACATAATGCTCAAGGTCCGGGCTCCCTCGCTCCAGGAGGAGGTCGAGCGCATCAAGCACGGGAGCTCTCTAATTTCTTTGGTCCATCCGAAACAAAACAAAGAGTTGATAGAGGCCTTGGCCAAGAGGGACGTCAACACGTTCGCCATGGATATGATACCCCGGATATCACGTGCCCAGACCTTTGACGTGCTCAGGTCAGACCTCCCCATCTTCAAGACGCACTCTTTTTCAACTGAACGTCCAATTTCGATAACAGTTCTATGGCAAACATCGCAGGCTATAAGGCCGTGCTAGAGGCGGCCAATCACTTTGGTCGATACATGACGGGTCAGGTTACCGCAGCGGGGTATGTGGCAGTATTTTTTTCTACGTCTTCCGCAGAATTGATACGTTTCCTCTTCGATTCCATGGATTCTCTTGGCCAGGAAGGTAGGGTCGATCCTTTTGTAAACAAATGGGTAAAGGCTAAATATAGCAATGTATATGTAGATCCCTCCATGCAAAGTCCTCGTGATTGGCGCAGGCGTTGCGGGTCTCAGTGCGATCGCCACAGCGCGACGCTTGGGTGCTATCGTGCGCGGGTTTGACACGCGTTCTGTCGCTCGTGAACAAGTCCAGTCGCTCGGAGCAGAGTTTATCGAGGTTACGGTAACAGAAGAAGGAAGCGGAACTGGTGGCTATGCGAAAGAGATGTCCAAGGAATTCATAGAGGCCGAAATGGCGCTTTTCTTAGAACAGTGCAAGGAAGTGGACATTGTAATTACTACGGTGAGTTCTTCCTTACATGTCTTCATCGCAGCGACTCATGACCCCTTCTAGGCTCTTATACCTGGAAAACCTGCGCCCAAGCTGATCACGAACGAGGCACGTTGAGTAAATATTAGAAGAGACAGTAGTTTGCTGACCATGCAGTTCTGCAGATGGTTGGCGTGATGAAACAAGGGTCGGTCATCGTTGATTTAGCGGCGGAGGCAGGCGGGAACTGCGAGGCCACTATACCGGGAAAGCTTCATGTTCGGAAGGGCGTCACGATCATTGGTCTGTGTTGACAGACTTTTGCTTGTCCTCAAGTACTAATATGACGTTTACACCTCAGGTTATACCGATCTACCATCCCGGCTGCCTACACAGTCTTCGACGCTCTACTCAAACAATATCACGAAGTTCCTTCTTTCTATCGCACCCGTGAACACGCCTTCACGTTTCCATATCAACTTGGAAGATGAAGTGGTCCGTGGCGCCCTGGTGGTGCACCACGGCGCTGTGTTAGAGCCTGTCCCACGCGTTGCTCCTGCGACACCCGTGCCGCCGCCCACACCTACAAAAGCAACTGAAGCCGAGAAGGAGATCAAGGCAATCACTCCATGGCAGAAGGCGACGCGCGAAGTTGCGACGGTCACAGCAGGCATGGGTACTGCTGTCGCGCTCGGCAAGGTGACAGGCCCTCTATTTATGGCTAACGTCTTCACGTTCGGCCTCGCTGGTTTGATTGGATATCGCGTTGTCTGGGGCGTTGCACCTGCCTTGCACTCTCCTCTGATGTCCGTCACGAATGCCATATCCGGTGAGTCCCATCCTTGGTGACATGCTTTGTACGAGGCTTATTGTTTGACTTTAGGCATGGTCGGTATTGGTGGACTGTTCGTCATGGGCGGTGGATATCTTCCTGGAACCGTATCTCAAGCACTTGGAGCGATATCAGTTCTCTTGGCCAGCGTGAACGTTGCTGGAGGCTTCGTGATTACGAAACGCATGTTAGATATGTTCAAGAGTACGTGCTTCCGCCAATTCATAATAGTTCATCCTAACCAGATCATATAGGACCTACTGATCCGCCAGAATATTCGTGGCTTTACGGCATTCCCGCCGTAGTGTTCACCGGAGGGTTCCTGGCGGCAGCCCACACGGGAATGGCGGGTCTGGTACAAGCGGGGTACCTGTCTAGCAGCGTCCTTTGCATAGGTCCGTCCTTTATATGTTCACACTAGAACATTTCATTCTGAACTGGAATTGCCAATCAGCGTCATTATCCGGCCTAGCTTCTCAAACCACTGCACGGCAAGGCAACGCGCTAGGGATTCTCGGTGTCGGCTCAGGCATCCTAGCTTCACTCGCGGCAGTCGGCTTCCCACCAGAGGTGCTTGCGCAATTTGCCGCTGTCGCAGGTATTGGCGGAACAGTCGGAGCGATCATCGGACGGCGTATTACCGCAACGGAACTCCCGCAAATGGTCGCGGCATTGCACTCAGTCGTCGGACTTGCAGCAGTTCTCACAAGTATCGGCAGTGTGGTGGGCGCTGCAGCTGATCACATTTCAACGCTGCACCTAGTCACGGCGTACCTCGGCGTACTCATCGGTGTGTTCTCTATTTGAATCTCCCAGCGCCAGGAGTATCTGCTGATATCGTTATGGTGGAGGCGGAGTGACGTTCACAGGGTCAATTGTTGCGTTCCTCAAGCTCGCTGGGAAGATGTCGTCGAGACCTCTCATGCTCCCTGCCCGACACCTGATCAACGGTTCCTTACTCGGTGTAAATCTTGCGGCGATGGGCGGGTTCTTGGCTGCTGCCCCAGCTGTGCCAGCGGTGGCTGCTGGATATCTCGGCCTGAACACGCTGCTCAGTTTTATAAAGGGATATACGCTAACTGCAGCCGTCGGGGGAGCGGACATGCGTACGTTTTCGTGGGCGTCATGCACCGGGACGTGCTTTAATATTGAGGAACTGTGACAGCTGTCGTCATCACCGTACTGAACGCGTACTCTGGTTTTGCCCTTGTTGCCGAAGGTCTGGCTTATTATTCTTTTCATCTTTTTCATGATATGTACTAATATTATCGGTGCCTGGTGGTTCATAGGTTTCATGCTGGACAACCCGTTATTAACAACAGTTGGCTCTCTCATCGGCGTTAGTGGTTCTATACTATCGTACATCATGGTGCGTATCGCCCTCTGTTCTTTGAGGCCAGGGTACATGTTAATGTCGTATAGTGTGTTGCCATGAATCGATCACTCCCAAATGTCCTCTTCGGAGGCACTGCTCCTGTAGCAGCCCCCTCGGACTACAAGATCGAAGGGCAAATAACACAAACCAACGCAGACGACGTCGTAGAGGCTCTGGCAAATGCTGACAACGTCATCCTTGTATGATTTCTGTGTCTCTATTTCTGCTGCAATTTCACTTAGAGGACGGTACAGGTAGTTGGATATGGCATGGCCGTTGCGAAGGCCCAGTATGCGATATCGGAAATCACGTCTCTATTGCGGTCGAAGGGCGTGAATGTACGGTTCGCAATTCATCCCGTCGCAGGACGCATGCCTGGACAATGCAATGTTCTGCTTGCGGAAGCCTCGGTACCTTATGATAGTACGGCCCCTATCCTCACTGTCTTTGCATCTAGCGACTAACAATATGACTTCGTTGCAGTCGTGCTGGAGATGGACGAGATAAACGACGACTTTGGTGAGACCGACGTGACACTGGTCATTGGCGCGAACGACACGGTGAATCCGATCGCCCTTGAGCCGGGCAGCGCGATCGCTGGTATGCCCGTGCTGCACGCATGGAAGAGCAAGCAAGTGGTTGTGATGAAACGCGGAATGAGCAGTGGCTACGGTGCGTGTCTCACTGCCTGCAGCATGCGCGAGCACGACCTGAAGTGACACTTTCTTGATATAGCGGATGTCCCGAATCCGATGTTCTATATGCCAGGAACGAAGATGCTTTTTGGAGATGCGAAGGACTCCTGCGAAGGTAAATTTATCAATGCCGCGACCGTTGCAGTAAGCTGATCCGTACATTTCGGAAATAGCTATCAAGAGGGGGTTGGAGACTAGAGGGTAATTGGGACAGGTCATGTGCACGATGTATATAGATTGAGGATGCGGGGCCACCCCCACGATCTGTCAGGACATTTTCAGTGTTTAGGGTGCATGTACAGTTTATATAGCTTTGTAACAATTCGTATTTGCCGGGGGCGTTATCACCACCAGAACCCGATGGGGTGGATCAGCTCCGGAAGGAAGCGGAACAGGAGTATCATATCGGATGGCTGGCTTGCGTCGTTAAGAGATCTCTGGACTGGATAGCATGAAATTTTTTGCTTAAAAACGCGGACTGCTGATGACCTCGGCATGAACAGAAACGCAATGTGTGTGGGAAAAGGGCAGGAAGAGGCGTGTAGGACCTAGATGACGATTAAATGGGCTAACGGCAAATAGTTGAAATCTGCTATTCATGGAGAGGCCATGGAACGCGAAACAGTAACTACAAGGGTAATTTTTCCCTCGGGTGTTCCTCTTTGCTTAGTGAAGGACGCAAGATTGCAAGTAGGGCTAGACACCTCTTGATCGGTGATAACAGAGGGCACAAGCAAGAAGCCTCTCATGTACAACGATCTCCAAGGATCACGTGGGGTGAGCCCTTTTCGTATTTTAAAGTTCCTGAGTACCAATTCAATCAGACCTAAGGAGATGAATGCTTCCTGTAAATTGTGTATTTTTTCACATCGGAATTGGGCTACTTCTCTGAGTGGCTGTACTGGGCCGCTTGCAGCGGGCTGTGTGACCTTGCGTGCAACATGTGTGGTGACCTGCCTTGCGGGGGTAGCAACGGGCTCGGAAGAACTGCGGACCCAATAGAATCTATCGGAGAATTAAAGTAGCCACCTTCGTAGACGCGTGTTGAAGGCGCCTCACCACACTTCAAACATCGCAGTATCTGAAGGGACTCGGACACCCCCCTGAGATTCGTACCTTTCCCTGACAGATAGCCAAGACCATACATATCAGTCTGAGGCCCCATGAGCCTGCTTCCGCCTTTCAGCTATCAGACGAGGGCTGACCTTTAAAGCGCTCAACGCCGTGATTTATGCATCCAATCTCGACATGCAGTATTCTCGCGTACTCGCGAGAGTGACTAATTTTCTATTCCATATTGACAGTGATAGGTCCAATCACTCGTATTGATGATCAAATCTCTCATTATAAACGTATTCTCTTGTCAATTCCCCGGCATCATCCTTTACACCTTTCATCTGTCCACATGTTGGCCGCTGCATACTTCAATCGCTATTTGCACTCGCGCCAGAAGAAGGACTTGGACAGATCGATACTCACCTTTACCGAAGCAATATTAATTGCACCTCCCTGGGATATAGATGGCCTAAATATCGTCCAGACTTTTTTCCTCCTTGCACAAGGGCTTCAAGTTCGCTCGAAAGACTTCGACCAGTCCAGTGATGCCCAGCCTTGTGCCGCATACTTTCGCTATCTCCGATCCCAGCCACTTGAAACCTTTGGTATCCCACGCGATGATTTACCAGAGTTATATCAGTTTGCGCTGATTTACCAACTAATGCAGGGCCTTGGGGTGCTGATTTCCCAGCAAAATCGGGGCCCTGGGGACGCGCCACAAAACATTGAAGAGATGGCGGTTGTTTGCCGCGAGCTCCTCGCCTCCAATCTCCCACAGCCAGTTTTAGAAGATGCCGTCAGAGCACTTGTTTCCGCTTATAATTCCCATCGTAAACAATCTCCGTTACCGGAAGATCCAGATGAACTAATCAAATGCCTTGGGGAGGTGAATAGACGCCTCGGGTCTCACGAATTTGCCCACGCCCTTGCCACCCTCCTTCGCCTTCGCTTCAATAAATCCTGCTCGCTCAATGATTACAAAGAGGCCATCACTCTTCTTGACAAAATCACATCCTCCGAATCCAATGGAGATTCTCCGGGACAATACTTCGAATTGGCCATGTATAACTCTGCAGGACTTGCGAATGAGCGAGTCAACATATACGGGAAACCAGAGTACACTGAAGAGGCCATCTACCGCTGTCGGGCGTATCTCGAAATACCTCATGCCGATGACTACAAACGCGGTGTAATCACAAGCGTTTTAGTAAAACACATGGAGAAGCGCTCAGATAGTTTTGGTGTTATGGAAGGTCTTCAAGAAGCACGTTCCCGTGATCCAGAAGCCACTTATGTTCCATCATTCTCCCGCCTTGTTAAATCTCTTCTTGATAAATCTACCACTGACAATACTCACTGGTGGGCTGAGGATCGAGAGTTACAGGAGCACATTCGGGCTCTCGGTTACGTGGACCACACAACGGATATAGCGGAGGTAGAAGAGGCTATCAAGTATTGTCGACTTCTCCTTGCTTCATGTCGCCCAAATGATCCTCTCATATCTATCCCCGCTGACGCCTTGGGAAGGGTCCTCTTCCATGCATTCAAGTGCACCGATGAAATCGAGTACCTCGACGAATCGATTGCTGTTTTCCGCCGTATCCTAGAAATACCAACTGCAAGGCGGGACCACTTCAAAGTCATTTGTATCCTTGGTCCGGCTCTGTTAGACCGCCTCTCGATTTATGGAGACCAGAAGGACTTTGATGAATTCATGCGACTTGCCTCGGAGGCATGCAATGATCCATACACATGTGTGGGCGACCGATTCTTTGTATCACGCCGCTGGACGGACAATGCACGACGCAATGGACACCAGACCACTTCAACCGCATATGATACCGCCATCTCATTGATGCAAGACACTCTGCTATTCGCCCCAACACTCGAAACACAGCATTTCAATCTTGTCGCGTTGCGCAATGTCTGCGAGGGACTTCCACTGGATATCGCATCATATGAAGTTGGCAGAGGTCAACTAAAAGAGGCGATCCAGGCACTAGAGCGAGGAAGGGCCCTAATCTGGTCTGAGTTGCATGGCTTGCGTACCTCGATTCACCAACTTGAAGTTGACCCACACCTTAGCAGAAGAACTCAGTGCAGTTAATAGGGAACTGGAAACGCTGACAACCTCAATCTCTCCGAGCACAGTTATGGATGACAACGATAGACCCGAAGCGGGGACGGGGATGGACAAGTTCGGTCGTGCCGTTGTGCGGCATCGGGAGCTTTTGGAGAAACGCAAGGAGGTTATTTCAAAAATACAGACCTTGCCAGGCTTGGAGGGCTTTTCGGAGACACCGACATTCGACACTCTCCGTTCTGCTGCTGCACATGGTCCAGTTGTCATTATCAACCATTCCAAGTGGCGTTCGGACATCCTCATTGTTCTCCACGATGCTCACCCTTCCCTCATCACTACTAATAACGATTTCTACAACGACGCAATCGAACTAAGGAATCGCCTATTGCACACACGTAAACAATACCCTCTCGAATCGAAGCAATATCAGCGTGCTTTACGATACGTCCTTAAGAGACTTCATGAGCTCGTTGGCCAACCAGTCATCAAGGAACTCCGGAGGCTGAAGATACCAGAACAGTCACAAGACTCACAACTTCAAGTTGAATCCCGAATTTGGTGGTGCCCGACGTCTGTCTTTTGTTCACTTCCCCCCTCATGCGATGGGCCCTATTCCCTCAAACGGCCGTACCCCACGCTATTTTTCGGACTTGTACATCCCTTCATATACCCCAACACTGTCGGCACTCAGTGAAGCCAGAAAATACAGTAAATCTTCGTCGGAGAAACCTTCGGTACTGCTCGTAGCAAACCCCGATGATGGTATGCAACAAGCGCGGCCTGAGATCTTGTTTATACAAGGCCTCGATACGAAAGTGACAACTCTTTTGGGGGAAATGGCAAAGCCTTCGGCCGTGCTGGAGGGCCTCCAGGATCATCGGTTTGCCCATTTCGTGTGCCACGGAAACCTGGTGCCAGAGAAGCCCTTCGATGCTTCTTTCGGGCTGCGTGAAGGGAATCGCCTTACTCTACTCGATCTCGTACGATCCCGGCTCCCCACTGCGGAGTTTGCCTTCCTCTCGGCCTGTCACACAGCGGAGTTGACGGAAGGGAGCATTGCTGATGAGGGACTTCACCTTACTGCTGCAGTTCAATACTGTGGATTCCGAAGCGTTGTTGGGACAATGTGGGCGATGGCGGATCAAGATGGAGGGGAGTTAGCCGACCTTTTCTACACCTCGATGTTCTCGAGTGGTGAAGCAGAAGTTCGGTATCACGAGAGATCTGCAAGGGCACTTCGAGATGCTGTCCGGTCTCTGAGGAAAAAGAAGAGACTCCCTCTTGAACAATGGGTGAACTTTGTTCACTATGGCGCATGACTTGGACATTAGTATAGTGAGTAGTCGATTCGAATGAATTGGATATGAGTGATGTCTTTGTGCTGACGTCAGTCGTTTACAGTAGTGTGAAAACAGCGATTCATGTTCGGCCGGTTGAGCAAATTGTGTTGTGGAGTGAGAGTCAGCCCAGTGTTTACTATGCGCGTTTACGATACGTCAGGCACAGTACGAAGATCAGGGTCTCGGTTGACGAAAAGGATACCCACCTACATCTTGCTGCGGGTAGATTTTCGGGTTCTGGCTTGTTATGGGTACAGTGGTATGCATTTGTTGGAACAGTAGGGTTGCTTGCGGGTGCGAGATTCGATGTATGAAAGACAGATCGCCATCTGCCAGTTCCCACTCTACGACAATGACCCCAACATCGGTATATCAAAATACTAGTAGCACCCATTATGGCGACCCTGTATTCCCCGCTGAAGAAGCTATGCTGGAGTGCCGCAGTGTCATAGAAGTCAAACCATTATGAAGGTGTTACAACGATATATTGGCGGTGACATGTGACAGGCCACAGCGTCTAAGGTGTCAATCTCAAAATAGGAATTACTTTTCCCCAGACTCACACAACACCACATGATCAAATCCCTTCCCTCTCTGAATCATTCTGACTCTTCCATTCAAGTGCTCGCTGCCGCATACGGGTGTCCGAACCTTTCTTGCATAAAGTTCACATGCATTGTTCGCGGTTGTATCCCCAAAGACCCATCTTCTTCCTGTAATCTATGCTCATTGAAAGATGCGGAAGTGTCAGCAAACTCGTGCGGATTGCAGCCGCCAACATCGGTCTGCGGTTCGATGGGGCACATCTGAAAAAGAATCAAAGGGTGCCGTGTCTCGTTTTGAAGCTTCGAAGAGTAGCGCCGACTTCACTACCTCGCCTGCATTTGTCTACAACTCCACTCATACACAATATTATGGGCCTCGTTGTCGTAGTGCTCGTGCTAAGTCTGACTTACTCGGCTGCATACGGACCATGACACGGTGCTCCCATCAGCATATCTTAATGAAATTTCTGAGCATCTGTGACTACGAAACACCCTTTACGATTGCGTAAGGACCAATTGCCTTCGAGGGCTGTCGCGCCAGAAGGCTACTACTCTCAACCTCAAACACATGGGCTTAGAAATAGAACTCCTTGCGGATAAACCATCATGGCTTTGGGGGACTGTACGACACCACACCCCATCAGCTCCGTCCTGAGGTCCAGAAGAGGTAGGCATTGGTTTCCGTTGACGCCGGTGTTGGCCCGTGAAAAGGCGATGTTGGATGTCCGTATGAAGTTACGAAATGACTGGAAGTCGGCACCAAAACCTGCGTATTGACAAAAGTGGGCATTCCTCAGATTTTTCCTGTCACGGAATCGTGCAGATTAAGCAGAAGCGTCCACTAGAACCTCCATCCCTTGGAAGATGAATTAAGCTAAGCGAGTCCTACAGGATTTGAAGTGGGGACACCGTGAGACATCTGTACAGCAGTACAAATAATTATATGATTGGTGTGGGGTGAACAGTATGTGCCATCACTGCCATGGGGGGCGAGATGGATTTGCTTGTAAGCCCCCTCGCAGCCTCGCTTCTTGCTCGCTTCGTAGCCCGGCGCGGAAGTGCTGATGATGTGGCCGTGTCCTGAAAGGTGCCAGTGAAACATAGAACACTGGACTTGGATTTAGAGTGGACATAAGGCCTTGGTTGGATGTGATGCGCTACTAGTACTAGACTTTGTGTTGAGATTGAGACTGGCGTCATGCTTCAAGCCAGTTGGCGTCCTCGTCGAGATCACGTGGATACGGTGCGTGGCGCCAAACACTCGCCAAACACGCTTCGCCATCAGTCTGACTACAGGCCTTCCGTTCAATTTTTCTTGGAGCGGTTCTATTACTCTGAAATGCGTACCACCAATTCAACCAGACATAAGGGGGTGAATGATTCCTGTATATCAGATATTTTTCACGTCGGAATTGGCTACTTCTCTGAGTGGCTGTGATAGGCCGCTGCCAGTGGGCTGTGCGACCTTGCGTGCAACACGTGTGGTGACCTGCCTTGCGAGGGCAGCCAACGGGTCTCGCAAAAACTGCGGACCCAATATAATCTATCGGCGAATGAAAGTAGCTGCTTTCGTGGACGCGTGTTGAAGGCGTGACCCGGGGCTCCAACTCCTCACCGCACTTCAAATATCGCACTATCTGAAGGGACTCGGTCATCCTCCTGAGATTCGCACCTTTCCCTGACAAATAGCCAAGACCATACGTATCGTTCTAAGGCCACATGTACCAGCTTCCGCGTGTCGAGATCGAGGTGGTTGGCCGTCAAGACATTCAACGCGGTAAGTTATAGATCCAATCTCGACATCTTCTCGCGTACTCGCGACGAGGACAGTGTCTAATTAACTCTAACTTTCTATTCCATATTGGCGGTCACAGGGTCAATCACTGATATTGATGATCTAATCTCTCATCGTCAACGTATTCTATTGTCGATTCCTCGGTCTCATCCTTCACGCTTTTCATATGTCCGACGTTTGGGCATTTCGTACCACAATCGCTATATGCATTCGCGGCAGAAGATGGATTTGGACGCATCGATACTCCACTTCACCGAAGCAGTATTAATCGCACCTCCCTGGGATAGAGGTGGTCAAAATATCGTTCAGACTTTGTTTTCCCTTGCAGTCGGACTTCTTCTGCGCTTGAATGACTTCAAGCAGTGCAGTGATGCCCAGCACTGTGCCACATACTTTCGCTATCTCCGATCCCAGCCACTTGAAACCTTCGGTATCCCATGCGATCTTTGCAAATCATTCTTACTGTCTGCGCTGGTTTCCCAGCTGGAGTGGGGCATTGGGGATGTGTCACAAAACATTGATGAGTTAGCGGTTCACGGCCGCGAGCTCCTTGCCTCCAATATCCCACAGCCAGTTCTAGAAAGGGCCGTCAGAGCGCTTGTTTCCGCTTATTTTCCCAATCGTAAACAATCATCGTTAGTGGAAGATTCAGAAGAAGTGATCAAATTCCTCCGGGAGGTGAATAAACACCTCGACTCTCACGAATTTGCGAACGTCCTTGCCACCCTCCTCTGCCTGCGCTTCGATAAATCCTGCTCACTCAATGATTACAAAGAGGCCATGACTATTTTTGACAAAATCACCTCCTCCAAATCCAACGGACATTCTCCGGGGCAATACTTCGAAGAAGCCGCGTATAACTCTGCAGGCCTTGCGTGTAACCGAGCCACGATGTACGGGAACCCAGAGTACATTGAAGAGGCCATCTACCGCTGTCGGACGTATCTCAGCATACCTCATGCTGATGACTTCGATCGCGGTATAATCATAAGCCATTTGGCAAAGTCCATGGAGAAGCGCTCACATAGTTTTGGCGTTATGGAAGGTCTCCAAGAAGCACGTTCCCGTAATCCAGAAGCAACCTACGTTCCATCATTCTCCCGCCTTGTTAAATCTCTTCTTGATAAATCTACCACTGACAATACTCCCTGGTGGGCTGAGCAACGAGAGGCACAGGAGCACATTCAGGCACTCAGTTACGTGGGTCGCACCACGGATATAGCGGAGATAGAAGAGACGATTAAGTATTGTCGACTTCTCCTTGTTTCATGTCGCCCAAATGATCCTCTCATATCTGCGCCCTCTCACGCCTTGGGAAAGATCCTCTTCCATGCATTCAAGTGCACCGATGAAATCGAGTACCTCGATGAATCAATTGCTGTACTCCGCCGCATCCTAGAAATGTCAAGTGCAAGGCGGGACCACCTCAAAGTCATCGACTGCCTTGTTGCGGCTCTGTCAATCCGCTCCTCGCTTTCTAGGGATCAGAAGGACTTTGATGAATGCATGCGACTTGTCTCGGCGGTATGCGATGGTACATATACAAGCCTGAGTGTACGGGACCGGTTCTTGATGTCACGCAACTGGGCGGATAATGCACGACGCAATGGACACGACGCTACATCAACCGCATATGAGACCGCAATCTCATCGATGCAAGACACTCTGCTATTCGCCCCAACACTTGAAACACAGCACTTCAACCTTGTCGCGTCGCGCGATGCCTATGAGGAACTTCCACTGGATATCGCGTCATATGAAGTCGACAGCGGCCGACTAAAGGAGGCGATCCAGACACTAGAGCGAGGAAGAGCCCTAATCTGGTCTGAGTTGCGTGGCTTGCGTACCTCGATTCACCAACTTGAAGTCGACCCACACTTAGCAGAAGAATTCACTGCAGTTAACAGGGAACTGGAGACGCTGACAACCTCAATCTCTTCAGGTACAGTTATGAATGACAGCGATGAACTTGAAACGGGGATTGGGATGGACAAGTTCGGTCGTGTGGTTGTGCGGCATCGGGAGCTTTTGGCGAAACGCAACGAGCTTATTTCAAAGATACAGACTTTGCCAGGCTTGGAGGGCTTTTCGGAGACACCGACATTCGACACTCTCCGTTCTGCTGCCGCCCATGGTCCAGTTGTCATTATCAACCATTCCAAGTGGCGTTCGGACATCCTCATTGTTCTCCACGATGCTCACCCTTCCCTCATCACTACCACTAACGCTTTCTACAACCACGCAACCGAACTGAGGAATCGCCTATTACGCACGCGTAAACAATACCCCCTCGAATCGAGGCAATATCAGCGTGCTTTACGATCCGTCCTTAAGAGCCTTTATAAGCTCGTTGGCCAACCAGTCATCGAGGAACTCCGGAGGCTGAAGATACCAGAACAATCCCGAATTTGGTGGTGCCCGACGTCTGTCTTTTGTTCACTTCCCCTTCATGCGATGGGCCCTATTCCCTCAAACGACGGTGTCCCGTGCTATTTTTCGGACTTGTACATCCCTTCATATACCCCAACACTGTCTGCTCTCATCGAAGCCCGCAAACACAGTAAATCTTCGTCGGAGAAACCTTCAGTACTGCTCGTAGCAAACCCCGATGGTGCCATGAAACAAGCATGGTCTGAGATCTGGTTCATACAAGGCCTCGATACGAAAGTGACAACTCTTTTGGGGAAAATGACAAAGCCTCCGACCGTGCTGGAGGGCCTCCGGGATCATCAGTTTGCCCATTTTGTGTGCCACGGAAACCTGGTGCCAGAGAAGCCCTTCGATGCTTCTTTCAGGCTTCATGAAGGGAATCGACTTACTCTACTCGATCTCGTACGATCTCGACTTCCCACTGCCGAGTTTGCATTCCTCTCTGCTTGTCACACAGCGGAGTTGACGGAAGGGAGCATCGCTGATGAAGGACTTCACCTTGCTGCAGCAGTTCAATACTGTGGATTCCGAAGCGTTGTTGGGACAATGTGGGCGATGGCGGACCAGGATGGAGGGGATTTAACAGAACTTTTCTACACATCGATGTTCTCGAGCGGTGAACCGGAAGTTCGGTATCACGAGAGATCTGCAAAGGCACTTCGAGATGCTGTCCGGTCTCTGAGGAAAAAGAAGAGACTTCCTCTTGAACAATGGGTGAACTTTGTTCACTATGGCGCGTGACTGGGACATTAGTACTGGTGAGTAGTCTATTCGAATGAATCGGATATGAGTGCTGTCTTTGCGTTCAATGCGCTGACGTCAGTCGTTTACAGTAGTGTGCAAACAGCGATTCATGTTCGGCCGGTTGAGCAAATTGTGTCGTGGAGTGAGAGTCAGCACACTGTTTATGCACATTTACCATACGGCAAGCACAATACGAAGGTCAAGGTCAAGGTCCACAAGAGTATACCCGCCTACATCACTATGAACACAACAGCTACTGAATCTCAGTAGGCAAAACACCTGAAATTCAGGGTTTTATCACTTGAAACTAAGGTGTTTCCACACCATTCAGTACTTTGATCATGTTCTACTCCGACTTTTTTACATACTAACTACTGAAATTAAGGTGTTTCCACACCGTTCAGTATGTGAAACTACTGAATTTCAGTAGCTCTTGAGTTTATAGTGCATCTTGCTGTGGTAGATTGTCTGTTTCTGGCTTGCTATGAGTACAATGAATTGCATTTATTGGAACAGTAAGGTTGCTTGCGGGTGCGAGATTCGATGTATGAAAGACAGCTTGAGATTGCCATTTGCCAGTTCCCACTACGACAATGACTCCAACATCGGTATGTCGAAATATCAGTCAGTATGGCGACCCTGTATTCCCCGCAGAAGAAAAGCTAGGAAGTCGTGCCGTATGGTCGTAGAAGTCAAACCATTATGGTGTCATACCGATATATCGGCGGTACGATGACAAGTCACATGGGCAGATGTCGTTGTCAAAATCTCAAAATGGGAATTAATTTCCCCCACACTCACTCACGCAACACCACATGATCAAATCCCGTCCCTCTCTGGATCATCCTGACTCTTCTATTCAAGTGCTCGCTGCCGCATACAGGTGTCTGAATCTTTCTCGCATAAAGCTCAGATGCATTTGTTCGCGGTTGTATTCCCAAGGACCCATCTTCCTGCAATCATTGGAAGACACCGAAGTGTCAACGAGATCATGCGGATCGCAGCTGCCAACATCGATCTGCAGTTTTATGAGGCGCATCTGTAAAAGAACCCTCATCCCGACCGGCTTTACCGCTCCGGACGACCACATGCCGACTCTTATTTGCACCAAATTGTAGCTCTATCTCTAACACGCTAGTACGATTACTTGTGTTTCACCACCTTTTGTGTGCTGCTGCATCATGACCACGAGTCGTATGAAAGTGTTGCCAGTGCGAATCCTCTAAATACCATGATTTCAAGGAAACTCCGGTACGAATAAATAACGGCTGTGCTTATCATACTCTGTTTGCATAAATTATACAAGGTATCTCTGAATATATAAGGCCGACGCAGGCAGAACGCCATATACCAACCATGACATTTCAGAAGAGTATGATAAACCCCGGTTGTTTCCCGAAAGATGTGGCGAAACCAGGGGAAAGAGTGGGGAGAGTGGAGGCTCCAACCGTCCAACCTCTCAGACCTCGGGTCGGCCGCTGTAAGCCTGTGGATTAGGTCGTAGGTAGGATTCAGAGCCGAGAAACTGGCTGCTGTTGTTCGTCGTTTGGGTTATCAGAGGTAGTATCTGTGTCGGATACGTGCTTGGGTTTGAGGGGTCCTAGGAAGCGCAGTGATCCAATTAGCGGTGCCTCGACATGGCCGGTCGGAAAAAAAGAAAATAATTCTCACGTAGAGTCTCAGTGTATCGTTGGTGAGTGCAGGTTCCGTCGCGTGTCCCATCGTGGTGGTGTCCTGGCCATCGGAATAGTGGGTAGATATCGCAGCGCGAGCACGGCGGCGGCGGATTGTGAACCACGATACAATGCCGGCAATTAAGACTGCTGCGCTGATGCCACCAACAACGCCACCAGCGATCGCGCCACTATCCGAGCTGACCTTTGTAGGCGAATTCGATGGAGACGACGACACGGGCGAAGTTGGAACAACTGAAGCGGTTCCCGTAACCTCTGGCGCGTCTGCCATAAAGCCAAAAATACGTAAAATGTGGGGTTGATTGGCAAAGTTACTCACCGCCAACAAGCTGCGCGGCCGTCAAATTCCAGTTATCGTCGGACTGCGGAGGAAATGAGATCGGATCAACTTGGGGAAAAAAAGAACAGGGGGGAGACTACAGTTGTGTCAAGAAATGCCCATCGCGGCACTCGGGTACCCACTGGGATGGGTTTAGGGAAGCTGAAGGATCAAGTTGGGTTCAGAAAAGTCGCGAAGACTTTGTGCTATTTACGTTCCGGGAGTTACAGCCGAGGTGCAGTTTGTGGACTACAAAGAGTACCTGATTCGTTTCAGCTTCCAGGACGTCAGCTTGCGGAACGAAAGGGCGCACAAAATCCACGGCTCTCCCTGACAGGCGTCACAGGCGCTGATCGGATTGTATGCGACTGTATTGCATCTGCATAAATGGCCACCGTCTTGATTAGTCGGTCCATAGTACGAATGCTGTGGAAGTAGGGAAGGCATTGAAAATGCTGCAAAGGTTGATAAAAAAATTGTACGTTAAGCTCGACAATGAGAAGAACGGGTCGATGTGCTGACCGCCATTGTTACACGGCGTGAGAAGGTATGCTGCAACTAGACATGGACCCTGTGCGAGCGAGTTGAGCGACTGAGAACATCAATTTGTGTGGAACGGGCAATCATTATCACGAATTAGGCATTCATCGAAAGAGGAAAGGGGGCTCACCCATGCCATGCTAGAGTCTGAGCAGTTTGGCGCGCTGACCTGTGCACGAGCTGTGCCTACAATAAGGAGGGCCAAGAAAGTAGTAAGGACAGGGAACGAGTCAACCATCACGAGGAAGTAATCTTGAGTAGCGGGGTGGGAAACGCAGTGCTCGACAGAATGCCGGTTTAAACGAGCCGTGTCGTTGTGTTAAATACCTCCGAAGTACAATAAAACGACATCTGATCTCCAGGTCATCACCCATCATTCAAAGAGAATGGTGATGGTGATGAAATCCTCCCGCTCCACAGAAGATCCGTTGAACGCTTTGGCATCTATATCGCATAGAGACGATAGAACACAAGGACTGGCATGGGTTATAAATAGAAAAATTGGTAAGGACGAAGGGTACAAGAAGGTAATCGGTACACCTCTATTGTTGGGGATTCAATAAGGGCTTCCAACCAATAGCATCAGGGGACGAGAGACCAGGAAGCGGGAAAGCCGAGAAAGCCGAGTTCGCCGAAAGAAACTGATTCCCGCCACAGCGCGTGCTATCCTTACAGTGCGTCACGTGCAACATTAGGGTGCACAGAACATTTGGCGTGGCGGTTGGGAATTTCCCGGCCTGACTTCCCTAGCCTTCCGACCTTGCGTGGATTTAGTTCCGTCGTGTCATTTCCAAAACCACGGCCATCTTGTCTACCAGGGTGCTATGCCACCTTATAGGTTACAATGGCATACTAAATCCATGCTAGTGTATCCGGTCTCTTTCACTCGGACAAATCTCAGCATTAGCAATCAAATTCAACGAAACTTCTAACTCAGGCCCAGCTGCAGCCCCAGGCAGTAGCATTCCGTAGCTAGCTGAGGAGCATCATGATCTGTGAGGTTGCTTTGTTCGTGTGCTCATTTAGACTTGAGCCTAGCCTACAACCACCAGCATCAAAGTGCGTGAACATGGCCGGGAGGCAGCTTCCAGAACGAGATGTGTTTCAAAGGGCCCGTGATATCCGACTGGTTGGCTCGGCGGCCCATGATGATGGGTAATGGTTATGATGGGGGTGTGGTATTATGGTATTCCGGGAATATCGAAAGGATGTACCTCTCAAGGAATCTATATGTCCAAGTCTCGAAACCTCGGTGACGTTTTGCCCTGGATTTTGACTATAGCACAAGGAGATGCTGTTGGCCAGGTCGCCAAAATTGGTGCCGTGTCAGGAGAAAAAGGTCTGACAAGAAGGAAAGGGTAGGGTTGACGGTACCTGTTCACAACTGTGACTCCCGGGTCTGAAGTTCTGAACTTGCCACATCTCGCACACAGTCGAGAGAGTTTCTGGACGAAAGGCCGCCAGATGGCAATCGTTGCACCTCGGTTGCTAGTTAAGGGGAATACTTCATACAGTAACTTGAACGACGGACAGAAGCAGATGGTGGTGACCTCAACAGCTTGAACCCGGGCCGATCAGCCAGAAAATGCCCCAAACGGTCTTGTCACGTGACCTTGACAGAATTGTTCATGCCACGCCACGGTGGATTCGGATTCTGATTCACGGGCAGGCACAAGCCCCGGCAAGCGTGGTGACGAGTTTATTTCTTCTGTCTTTTGGCTTGATTTTATCATTTTACCCGCATTACTTCATCCATCTGTCAACACGGCTACCCCAATGATTTCTCTCCTCATTACGTCTCCCCTGCGTCATCCCTGACGATGGCCATTTTGCAAATCGTGGGTTTTTACGTGTCCCTGCTTGCTTTGACAAAACTGACGGCTGACATTCATCGTCCCCTATCCAGGCTTACCTTCTTGTTCTCTCCATAGATCCTGATGTGTCCACTCACAGGAAGGAGCATCAGCAGTGGTAGAGCCCAGTATGTTCAAGTTGTTTTGACTAAGTCGGTCCTGCATCGACTCATTACAGAACTCATTACGGGGGCACCCCCTACTCGTTCTTAAGGCTTGCGTTCCGCGCGAAGTCTAGCCGAACGAAAGCCATGGCGCGCTCAGAACACAAAAGGTTTCGCGGACGTGCTCATCGAACACGACGCCGCGGCGCATGCCGAGTCTTTGAATGGGAAATATGAGAAGGCCTGCGCGAAACTCGCATCACACGAACACCCGTTTTCCAAAATAAGCATGACGCTCAAGGCCCGTCCTTCGTGCTCGACGAGGAGGTCGAGTCTCTCATCTCTGAAGGCAAAGCGAGGAGTTGATGGATGCTTTGGCCGAGAGGGACGTCAATACATTCGCGATGGACATTATGCCCCGGATATTCTGTGCGCAGACCTTCGAGCCACTCAGGTTGGATTTCCCTTTCTTCCAGCTGTGACCTACTTATCGAATGTTTCACGTCTATGACAGTCATATGGCAAATGCCACAGACCACAATGTTGTGCTGGAGAATACCTATCACTTCGGTCGATACATGACAGGCCAGGGCACCGCAGCGGGGTATGTACCAGGTTTCTTTCCGTCTTTTGTATAACCGATACGCGACCTCTTCGTTGAATTCCTTTGGCCAGGAAGGTGGGGTCGATCCTTTTGTAAACAAATGGGTAAAGGCTAAATACAGCAATTTATATGTAGATCCCTCCATGCAAAGTCCTCGTGGTTGGCGCAGACGTTGCGGGTCTCAGTTCCCTCGCCACTGCGCGACGCTTGGGTGCTATTGTGCGCGGGTTTGACATGCGTTCTGTCGTTCGTGAACAGGTCCAGTCGCTCGGAGCAGAGTTTATCGAGATTGTGGTAAAAGAAGGAAGCGGAACTGGTGGCTATGCGAAAGAGATTCCAAGGAATTCATAGAGGCCAAATGGCGCTTTTCTTAGAACAGCGCAACTTGAAGGAAATGGACATTGTAATTACTACAGTGAGTCCTTGTTTGTATGTCTTCGCCGTGGCGACTGATAATCCCTTCTAGGCTCTTATACCTGGAAAACCTGCGCCCAAGCTGATCATGAACGAGGCACGTCGAGTAAACATCAGAAGAGACAGCAGTTTGCTGACCCCATGCTTCTGCAGAAGATCGGCGTGATGAAACAAGGGTCGGTCGTCGTGGATTTGGCGGCGGAGGCAGGCGGGAACTGCGGGGCCACTATACCGGGAATGCTTCATGTTCGGAAGGGCGTCACGATCATTGGTCTGTGTTGACAGACTTTGCTTGTCCTCAAGTACTAATATGACGTTTACACCTCAGGTTATACCGATCTACCATCCCGGCTACCTACACAGTCTCGACGCTCTACTCGAACAATCTCACGAAGTTCTTTCTTTCAATCGCAACTGTGAACACGCCATCACGGTTCCATATCAACTTGGAAGATGAAGTGGTCGTGGCGCCCTGTGGTGCACGACGGCGCTCTGTTAGAGCCTGTCCCACGCATTGCTCCTGCGACACCTGTGCTAACGCCCACACCTACGAAGGCAGCTGAAGCTGAGAAGTAGACCAAGGCAATAACGCCATGGCAGAAGGCCACGCGCGAAGTTGTGACTGTCACACAGCAGGCATGGGTACTGCTGTCGCGCTCGGCACGGTGACAGGCCTTCTATTAATGACCGACGTCTTCACGTTTGGGCTCGCTGGTTTGATTGGATATCGCATTGTCCGGGGAATTGCACACTCTCCTCTGATATCCGGCACGAATGTCATATCCGGCGAGTCCCATCCTTGGTGACATGCTTTGTACGAGGCTTATCGTTTCACTTTAGGCATTGTCGGCATTGGTGGACTACTCACCATGGGCGCTGGATATCTTTCTGGAACCGTATCTCAAGCACTTGGAGCGATATCAGTTTTCTTGGCCAGCGTGAACGTTTCTGGAGGCTTCGTGATTACGAAACGCATGTCAGATATGTTCAAAAGTACGTGTTTCCCCGAATTCATAATAGTTCATCCTAACCAGATCGTATAGGACCTACTGATCCGCCAGAATATTCGTGGCTTTACAGCATTCCCGCAGTAGTATCCACCGGAGGGTTCCTGGCGGCAGCCCACACGGGCACGGCGGGTCTGGTATAAGCTGGGTACCTGACTGGCAGCGTCCTTTGCATAGGTCCGTCCTTTGCGACTTCACGCTAGAACATTTCACTGTTCTGAACTGGAATTGCCAATCAGCGTCATCATCCGACCTAGCTTCTCAAACCACTCACGGCAAGGCAACGCGCTATAGATTCTCGGTGTCGGCTCAGGCATCCTCGCTTCACTCGCGGCAGTCGGCTTCCCACCAGAGGTGCCTGCGCAATCTGTCGCTGTCCCAGGCATTGGCGGAACAGTCGGAGCGATCATCGGACGGCGTATTACCGCAACGGAGCTCCTGCAAATGGTAGCGGCATTGCACTCAGTCGTCGGATTTGCGGCAGTTCTCACAAGTATCGGCAGTGTGATCGGCGCTGCAGCTGATCACATCTCAACGCTGCGCCTTGTCGCGGCGTATCCCGGCGTACTCATCGGTGCGCTCTCTATTTGAATCTCCCAGCGTCAGGAATCCGTTGATATCGTTATGGTGGAGGCGGAGTGACGTTCACTGGGTCAATTGTTGCATTCCTCAAGCTTGCTGAGAAGATGTCGTCGAGACCTCTCATGCCCCCTGCCCGCCACCTCACCAACGGTTCCTTATTCGGTGTAAATCTTGCGGCGATGGGCGGGTTCTTGGCTGCCGCCCCAGCTGTGCCAGTCGTGGCTGCTGTAAAATTCGGCCTGAACATGCTGCTCATGATCACACCCATGTTGAACAGGGGGCATCCCGTCAGTTTATGTCCTGATGTTGGGGGTATCTGGCTATCTTGCTGGCCTTCGTTCAGTATTGTGACTGACTGTTGTGACTAAGTTATTTGCTACTTGCTAGCGAATGAGTCAAGAGACTATGGCAGCGGCGAAAATTATTCGAGGCATGCAGTATTGGATGACTCCTATCGTCGTGTGCAGTTACTGGATGTTCGATGATTGTTACACAAACCCTCGCGGCCATAATTTATACAAGGTACAGAGAAAAATGAGGTTTTCAACCACTGACCGCTGCCCTGGTGCATCGCCACAGTCTAGTATAAATCGAAATCCCATTTGGCATGCTTGCGCCGTGAAGCGCGTGAAGCTTGTGAAGGTTCATCGATGTTCATCTTTGTCAACAGGGGATTGCAATTCACACGCCACGTGGCGTGAGACTTGGCCTAAAGATTTCGCCCTTCCTTCTGCTGGGTAGTTCAATTCAATGTCCTCTTTATGTATGAGTGCGTCTTTCGATGCTACCCTCTGAGCAAATTACCTGTGGTAATTTAGTTCAGGCTTCAAAGCTGGACCACAGATGTTTCATGAGTACTTATGAATTGTTCCTCTCTCATTGCGGAGGTAGACTTCGACCGCGTAGGACGAATTCGTGGGACACTGTAAGAATAAGTACAAACATCTATCAACTCTACAGTAATACCTCGACTTCGCATGCCTCATGTACTCTTTTCGATAGTAAACGTGCTATGAGGCTGCCAGCAACGCTGACTTTCGCATCACTGCCAGTGGCAGAACCGGTACTGGTGCCGTCATGATATGCCCTACAAAAGCGGCAAACTCGAGCCAACGCCCGGTAAAACCCCTGAACTCGAAAGCTAAGGCACTTGTAGTGGGGAGAAACACACGCGCGATACAGAATAAATGACAAGAACTAAGTTACATATATCTTGGCATATATGGAAGCTATGGTCCATATCCACACTTTGCTCTAGTGGATTCGGACTGGGGTGTCAGTAAGTTCATAAAACTCAGTATCTGAGGGAGATAACTAACAGACCATAAGCACCGCAGAGTGTACTAAAGATGAACTCACCCATTCGAGAACGAGCTGGACGATTTCGAACAACGGTTCATCAGATATTTGCAGATAATGTAGGTGAAGTTCGCGTGGGTTCGATTGATAGTACGTCCACCGGTCACCGTCCAATATCAGGATGTAGAATATCCAAGTCTGCCCATTCGAGATGCAAAAATGCACTTTATTTTGTCTGAACAAGCTTCAGTAACCACAACTTGCAGAAGAACATTAGTAATGCTACTAACTTTGTCAAATTCGCCCATGCAATGGCCTGCCCAACAGCTTCAGGCGCGCACGAAGCAATGGTGCCATCACTCATGGACTCGGACCTGGCCTGGACAAGGAACATGCCGCCATCTGAGTACTTCAAGATGGCACCATTCAATTCATTGCGAAGTAACCACTCTGGCAAATATGTGAATTCAATGAATCTCACAACACAACTGGATGCCTACCTTTGATATTGAAACGGTCTTCATCATGATATCGCAACACCGCATAATCCATGGTCCCAGTCAACAATAGCTCGTACCCAGACACAGGGTTTTTGACATGGATACCACTGAGGTTCCAATTAATGGGTTCAATCCTCGTCTCGGGCAGTATCGCGACATCAAGTTTTGGCTGTGCATCATGCACGATTCTTCCCAGTGTCAAGAGCACAGCATCGAGGATCATGCGACGTCCAGAGTCATACTACAGTCACCGGATCGTCAGGGGCCCCGAGCTTTAAAGCTGGCAATAGAGATCATAGTAACTCACATACAGATTTACCTGTTCATGCATCTCGGTGAGTCGGCCCTTTAGCAGTTCAACTTCTTCCTTCGTCTTCTGATCCATCTTCGCGACTAAGGCCCTCAGTTTGTTAGGGAAGATATTCATCCACATTGCTGCTATGCCAAGATTGTTGAGGTTGTGCCCTTTCATCATGGAGAAGCTGACCTCCTACAGACCAAAATGTGGTCAGGTGCGATGCCAGGTAATGTGAAGTGCGCACCGGCGTTAAGGCACTGCTTATCGTTTCTTCCAGAGTATCGAACTCGTTAATGATAAACTCCTTGCGCTGGCGGTTGGTCTCTGAGACTTGAACGCTTCCTAATTCCTTCTTAAGTGCGGGGAGGCGATGGAGTACCATTCTCAACCTCAAAGATCATCTGGAGTATCCTGAGGACTAAGCTCTCGATTGAAACTCGCATCCATCCTTGAGGCCTGAGGACGTGGCTAATGACCAGGTGGAAAATTGGGCGATTCCTCGTTGTCAGGGTGGTGAAAGGGGCGATGGCAGATGGCAGTGGCAGTGACAGGGGAGGCTAGAAATCCCCTATCCTGACTTTTTTCCGAAAATGGTGGTAGGTACACCAATAGGCCTAGGATCAAGCAGTAGAAGTTTTGTAGCAATAAATAAGCCCGAGGATGGCAGTTTTAGTGTATCGTAATCGAGTGGCTCTTACGACCTTTCACATGTGTCATGGCAGCTGAGGGGACATCCTTTGCGCTCTCGAAGGAGTTGTCTAAGGGCCTTGATTCAGTTTCGAGCATTGGAGCCTGGAGGATCATCGATCATGCATCATGCAGTACCCAACATCGTGACCGGAAGGGTTGGTCGACTCAATCTCGGCCGTGCTTCTCAAGCCCTTATACATAAGTTAATATTGTTTGTCTTCCAAAATGTCAGCCGCAGAATCTGTCTCTGAACCGTTGTCTGAGGTTGCACGCAAGCAGGACATGCTTCGACAGGCTGACCACCAACCACCACCATCTACCCTTTTTTCACCCTTTACTAGTGGCAGCTACTCCCTCCTCAACCCAGTATCCGCCGTCGACGGGCCTTGGAGCCTCGTCGACGGTGAACCCTCACGCAGACATCGAACGCGCCTTCCTCAACTTCACCACCTCCCAATTCTTTGTGGACGACAGGACTCACCTGTTCTCCCAAGCCCTCCTCGTCACCCTCAACTCCTCCTTCACCTGGCCGCAAGTTGATCGCCTCGTCGCACAAGCCTTTTGCGATGAATTCCTGGCCACCATCCCCCTTCCCACAACCCCACCCCTTCCTACACCCCCCCCTTATAAACTTTCAGTCGACGTCCCGCATGACCATGCGGACTTCTTTGCGGAGCTCTTACTACGGCTCCCTCGAACTCGCCGACTCCAACTCCTCTTCCATTACCTTTGTTGCTTCTACAGCGACTTACCTAGTTACCCGGTCGTTGACCGCCAAGTGGTAACTGCCATCTTCACCTCCCTCATCCCTCAAATCCTCTCCTCCACCCGGGTGCTGCAGCGCATCAACCCATCCCCTCCTTCAACCCCTGTCGGCCCTGTCTTCGGTCCTCTGACCCTTGCTGACACGCCCCTCCCTGCCCTAACCCTTCCTGTCCCTACCACGCCCCCTCCTGCCCCACCCCTTCCCAATCCGGTCGCACCCTCAGCCCTTGCCGCTGACACACCCCCTCCTTCCACACCAACTCCGCAGGCCCAGACCTGCCGGATCATTTCCGGCCGGCGTCGTCGGCGCCCTTCGTCGACCTGGACCTCGCCTCGCTACAAGCCCCCCAGACCCACTCCCCTCCTACATCGCGGCCTGTGGAACCACGCCCCTTGGCTGGACCCCCTGCCCACCCTTTTCCACCCCTCATCCCACGCCGGACAGGCGTTCCTCTGGCTGTGCCTGCCACGGCCACGGGAACCTCCGTGAGTTACTGACGCCAAGCTGATGGCCTGGCCCCGTCACCTCCATACCTACCCCCTTCTTACCTACGGCATAAAGCCCCCCCTCTCGTTTAAACCCCCTCATTACCACACCCACCTTACTTTAGCTACGTAGTAGTACTCGTAGCTTGTCTGATAGCCTTACGGTTCAGGACAATAAACTTGAATTCAAAAAAAAAAAAAAGGACATGCTTCGA
>Ga0307512_10001302_pt1 | contig 35792 bp, 31 predicted proteins | sample 14_EM_MG_FD_200267 | JGI IMG/M metagenome (GOLD analysis project Ga0307512, IMG submission 200267) | Populus trichocarpa ectomycorrhiza microbial communities from riparian zone in the Pacific Northwest, United States - 14_EM | ecosystem: Host-associated > Plants > Roots > Unclassified | place... | reverse complement strand
TCTTATCATACAATGAAAATTTACACTCTATCTTTCCCAACTTTTGGTCTCACTCGCTCTGTCCGAGATTTCGTGGATCCACGCAATTGCGTGGACCCTCACAGCCGGGTAGTATCATATCTTCTCACCTTCCTACACTCCTCGAGCTTAATGTAGAAGGAACGCGAGGAGAGATTTTCGCAGCGTCACCCATTGCATTGCAATCCCGATGCACGCGTGTACCCAATGAACACATTCCGAAGTATGGTCACAGTTGGCCACAACGCCAGAGGGTTTGTTTAAAATTGGAGACCGACAGAGCGAGAAGAAATGGCGAAACGGCGATAGGAGAGCGATATGTGACGCGATGCGTGGTCTTGATGCCGGGCGCAGAGTAATCCGCCCCCGGGGTGTCTCTGACGGCTCTGACGGAGCGCGTCCACTCTGACGGAGCAATTCCGCCCGGACGGAAATATTTTTTGCTGATGAACCACATATGCACAAGCTGGTAATTGGCGGAGCAGCATGACGACACCCAAGATCTGGTTGTCAGGATTCATGAAAAGCATCCGTACCAGCCACGGGAATAGAGGTATGGAGTTTGAGGGTAGGGGTACGGAGGACATGGAAGCTGTTGGATGTTTCATTTGTACTTTTCTGTCATTATTTGCTTTTCTTCTCTTGAATTGGATCTTGGCCCGGTATAAATGGCATCGGCATTGGTCTCACCACATCCCCATGGAGGCGGAGTTTCGCGGTGTGCCGAATCTGCCAAATGGTCGCCATCGAGCTGGACGGATTAGTTTTGTGCCTTAAGGGTTTGTACGATTGTGTATGTAAGGTGATTATTTCATTCTTTGTTTCCATTTCGTTCTTTTCTCTTATACTAGCTTTGTCAGCCCAGGAGGTCTACACCTCAAGAGGGGGATAATGAAATGGCAACACGTGACTAGAGGTCAGGTAAGGGCCAATGTATATAGGTCGCAACTTCGGCACTTAGATCGGTATTGAATATCATACCACTCTATTCCACATCTATACTCACTCGTACTGGTGTGCAACCATATTACCACATCACTCATCTGCAGTCCAGTATAGGTGTACATGCCTTTACAATAATTGACATGGATATATCAATATTAGAAACTCATTGTAGTTCAATGAGTGGCTAGACATTAGACAGAAATGTCACTAGCACTGACCCCTCATAGTGTGCTGTGTGGTCCAAGGATTGGCTGTGAATTCTGCAAGTCTCGGCGACTATACTGTGGGAGTGTAAAGCATATATAGGTTGTGGAGTACTATGGTTGTAGCATCATATCAAATAGGATTTGAACTCTCATGTGGCTCAGAGTTCCATTCTTTACCAATGATATTGTTTACCTTACTACCTGACAATGGTTGCTACAACTGGCCACTCATTCTAAAGTCTGAAAATGTGCTGGCCCATTAATAATAAATTAGTTAACCGGATAAAGAGAAGGGGTACCACTACATGCATCCACTCTGTACCAATGTTCATGAATTACATGCCAAGTGAAATCCCAATTTGGATGAGTAAAGCATTCCACCTCAGGATTCGTAGTGTCTTGTGTATTTCAGAAGTGAATATACCCTAACTATAAACTTTGGCCTAAACCCAGTTTATAGGAATATGTTATTGGACAGAACTATTGTGCTTCACAAATACACATTTATATTATTTGCATTTTTCATCATCAGGGGGTAATCTACACCTTTATCAGTATGAATGCATTTTGTTATTAGTTAACCTTGCAGTGTGCCAGTAATGTAGTTTTAGCCAGTATCGAAAGCATCATTTATTCTCAGCTTGGCTGTGGAGTACATGCTGGGCAATATGCATGATGAGTACTCAACAGTGCAGATTACACATTATTAAATGATCAAAACTTCCTTGCCACCAAGTAACTTCATCGCAATCTCTTTGGCAAGTTACTGTTGGAGCTGTTGTGAGAGTTGTTGTTTGAGAGTTACTCTTAGATGGCTGCTATCACAGTGGATGCTTTCAGTGTGGCAGGAGTCACAGTGACTGCAGTTAAAGTGGCTACTGTCAGAGTGGTGGTCATATATGTCAGCAGTTGCAGTCAAGTACTGAATCACCATATTTTTTAGTACTATCAATCAATGCAGCACTATATCTTGCAACATGACAACAGCATGAGATAATCCATAAGTAATCCAAACTCCAACAGAGCAAATACTGATATCCAAACAAATCCAGCTACTGAGAATGGCTAACCCAGAAACTCACATGGATCTGGAAATCCCAACAAACCTGTAATCCAATCACATCATTCAAACTATAATGAATCTGGTCATCCAAACACTAACTCAGAATCAACTAATCTGCAGTCACAAGATTTGACAGTATTAAATAATTACAAATTAAATATAATTGATTACATTATTGTGTTGACCAATCACCGCAGATCAGAGTCACTAGGAGGCAATCTGTCAAATTATGACATTATGTACTTCATCCGAAGCAAAATTAATATCCTCACGGGCAGAGTTTCGAGTATTCTGCACAATATATATTACTGGTAATTGATTCATCGACATATTGCATTGTATTGACCAACCAATCAACCTCTTGTTAACCAATCAGGTTGCACATTTCATTTGTACATGACCAATCTTCCAGATTGGTGCCCATGTCTGATAGTCCAATGAGGAATTTAAACCCTGTTCTAACATGATGGAAATTTCGCAATCATTATGTATGTCTATGCCCTCCTCGAATATCAGATCAAATCAGACCACGACTGTTGCTCACACACTGTGAATACATAACTTCTCCGCAGATATATTTTTATCAGCATTTCGTTATTGATAGCAAAATGATTGTAACCTACCAGGTGGTAGTACTGTACTCAGTATCATTGGCAAACAAAGAGTCAATAACAAATTTAAATAACAAAGTTAAAAGAGTTAATGTGAGTTGCATAAAATGGGAATGTAAAGGGAGTACAAATCTATTCCACCAGCAACTGGATAAGTGGTCAATATACTGACAGTATCACCTTGTATCAATTGCCTTTCACAAAAGAAGTGATCGAGAGATATTATTTGAGCCAAGGACTCTGTGTGCCCCACATCTCGATACACCTTGAATCTCGTCATATCTCATACTCTTGAACTTCGAAGAATGTTGAATTCATTCTGTCCTCCCTTGGAAATCCTTTACAAATTCAGAAATAACCATTCGCTGCATCATCAAGTTTGGTCTACAAGTATCAACATCACGGAAAGGTAATGTTGATAATTATTTTGATAAAGTCGTTTCCAGATCTATCATGAAAGGGTTACCAATGATTGCCACAGAGATTAGGCAAATAAACCTCCAATGGGGACAGAAAGGTTTCCTGTTATTCAACATTTGGCCTGGGTAGAGGCAAGCCCTGTGATTGTCGTCCTCTGTCTTATATGGCAACTGTTAACCACAAAAATGTAAAATATTCCTGCTCAAAGTAATATCATGAATGGAACAAGGTTGGTGATTACTGGCAAACAAGTGATGGTCATGATGCACTTTGGGTTATTGAACAGTATATGACTCAGTATTTTTCACCATCACATTAGTGTACATCAAACAGCAAACGCTTTCTTTCAAATTGATTCCTTATTGCAGTGCCATCTATTTACAATATCTAATGTTTGTGTGGCCATCATTAATCTCCTCACTGTGTTGATCTTGGGTAACATATATGCATCGTAAGTCATAATGATTGTTATGCTGTAAACCTGCCATCTGAATTGTGTGCCTTTCTTGTACAGATTTTCAACTGGTTTAATTCATGCACAAGGTTTAGTGCCTGAGACAATACTCCTGTTCATAACCATATGGTTATGAGGATTCAGAACATTGCTGAATGTACCCAGCAGCAGCTATAGTGTCAACCATAATGAACAATGCAAGATAAAATACATGTTTTCAAAAATGTTTAACTATGGTGGTGGCAGTAACATGCAGCTGTATTGCACCTCCAGACTAAGTAAATGGGATCTCCAATGTATAGTCTAATCACAACAGTCTGTTTCCAATACCTACTGACTGTGGTCCCACTTATTCTCCATCTGTTCTCCACATGTAAAACAAGAACATGAATTTGGCCAGGGTCCAAAACTCCTCAACCATTGGCTTTCTGATAGTTGAACTACTTCTGCAAATACTGAATACTCTGGATTACATGTGTACTCCAGGGTTTACCATACTCAGTTACTCTATGAGATGTCTTCCTGCTGAAAGAAGTACCATAATAGAGATGTGGAGTTCACTCAGTGAACTTAGTCACCACAGTGTCCAATTTTGCAACCATCAGTTTGAATCTAGTCAAACCTTAGCTTCAACATCAGCAAAATGTATTTTGTCACTGGGTTCCTCCAGTAGTGTCTGAGAGGATTTGGAGTGTAAACATAGATGTGTCAATTTCAGGAGAGTATCAGACCCTAGGAGGGCATTCCGGCCAGCCTTCAGAGGAACTGGGATCTCTGATGACTGGTACAGGAGCACCATGGGAGTGATTGTGATAAGTTTGGGAACACCTCAGAGCGCCGGAGAGTACTTTGGGCGCACCTGGGTTCACCAGCTACAAGCCTGGGAGCGCCGACGACAAGCCTGCGAGCACTAGCGACAATTCAAGAAGCACCTCGAATCACAGTAGAGCAGTCTGGGAAAATCGCCATCATCTTTGGGAATGCTGCAGGTGCACCTGGAAATCTTTGCTACTACTTATTGTTCAACGATTTTTAAGACTCATGTCTTCAGTTTGTATTCTCATCTATGTACCTATGCATCTATGTATCTATATAGCTACCCATCTGCACACAGTATATCTGGACTGGCTGCAGGCGGTGCTCAAGAGCAATTCGAGGTGCGCCTGAAACTGACAATCAAGTTAACTCAGAGATACACTCTGAGGGCATGATTGAATGAGTTGGAAGATGCACTTGGAGGCAGTACTCGAGCGTATTTGGAGATACACTGGGAGACTGTGATGGACCGAACATAGAAATGCACTCCAAAATCATCATCAGGCGAGTTTGGAGATGCACTTGGAGGCCATGATCGCACGAACTTGGAGGCCACAATGGAGGAAGTTTGGAGATACACTTGGAGGCCGTGATGGAGCAAGTTTGGAGGTGCACTTGCAGGCCGTGATCGAGCGAGGTTGGAGATGCACTTGGAGGCCACGATCGAGCGAGTTTGGAGATCCGCTTTAGAGAGGATGATCGTGCAAACTTGCAGGCCGTAATCGAGTGAGTCTGGAGATACACTTGGAGGCCGTGGTCTTGTGAGTTGGGAGATACACTTGGAGGCAGTGATCGAGCGTGATTGGATGAGTACTCGGAGGCGGTCGAGGGCCGGCGCACAGGGTGCTGAGACTCTATGCATAAGTTAGTCCACTCGCAACCATGGGAATGTGACAAGTCGACCTTACCATTATGCTCTCATAGAGAGCTGGCTGATGGCTGCCAATTATGTAGAGGGGCACGCCGGAAGCTGAAGCTAAATTCAGGGGTCAACTTATAATCGTGAGAACGAAGGGAAGACCTTCAATCTCGGGGGTATGGTGTACTAAGTGTATGCTGTTCGCGGTCTTTGCTTGTACTCGGTGTATGCTTGTACTCGGTGTATGCTGTACTTGGTGTCAACTCCTGATCATGGCATGGAGAGATAGAGAGTGATGACTTAACTTGGTGTTCTGCGATGATGGTTGAGTTGTGGACGAGACAGAGAGAGATGGTGGATGACAATGAGAACGATGTGATGAATACTGACAGATATGAGGAATCAGCGGTACAACTCGCCTGATTAGGTTGGGAAGACCTCCTATCGGTGCAATTACACGCCGGATCAGAACTCATACCTACTGTATCGGGGATTGGAAATTGACTTGCACATGAAATTCTCGCAAGTCCCGGTTTCTCGTCATGATTTCCCCCACCTCGTCTCATCTCCCACTTTCTTGTCGTCAATTCTACCATCACTAAAGAACACGAAGTTAAGTCGTCCCTCTGTATGTCTCCATCCCATGATCAAGTGTTAACACCAAGTACAGCAAACACCGAGTTCGGCATACACTGAGTACAGCATACACTGAGTACTGCATACACCACATACTGCATCATCCCAAGATCAACTGTCTCCCACTCCCAGCCAGTCTCTCATCTCTCGGCAGACCATGTTTTACTCAATTTTCTACATTCCCACAATTACAAGTTAACCAATGAATACAGTCTCAGCTCCCATCACACCTCCCTCCCGAACTATCGCCTCCAGATTGACCACCTCCAAGTTCTCCTCCAATCTCGCTCAATCATGGCCTCCAAGTGCATCTCCAGACTCCATCGATCACAGCCTACAAGTGTATCTCCATTCTCGCTCGATTGCAGCCTCAAAGTTTGCACAATCATGGCCTCCAAGTGCATATCTGCAAACTCGCTCGATTGCAGCCTCCAAGTTCATCTCCACACTCGCTTGATCACTGCCTCCAAGCGTATCTCCAAACTCACTCCTTTGCGGCATCCAAGTTCGCACGATCACAGACTCCAAACTCGCACGATCGCGACCTCAGTGTGCATCATTTGGTACACTCGATCACAGTGTGGTACAACGGTGGAGCTAACATGCAGACAGCCCATCATCAAGACTCCACCGCACCTTGCATGGCATCGGATGGGAATTCTTGAGAAAGAGCAGTTCTGGCTCAAGTAGTGTAGGAAGAGGGTGGGAGGATACTCTGCCATGATGAACTACACAAATTGCGTGGATCTATGAATGCTTGGCAAGGGAGCATGAGTCGACAAGCTGGGAAAGATAGAGTTTGTATTTCATATAATGGGATGATGTCTATCTATCCTGGGGTCTCCCAAATATATACTCCCTGTTGCTGAGTCCATCTCCACATGTATCTAGATAGAGAGACTTAGCTAATAAATGCCATATAATGGTGTGGCGAATCTTGTGACTGGAATAAAGACGAATATGATCAACGAAATGCCTTGTGGTTGTGGAACCCTAAGAACTACTCCTGTGGGAATATGGCACCAAGTCTCCTGCAGAGCTCCCCAGCAGTCTCAACTGCTCTCGAAGTCTCCCCCAGATCTGCACCGAGGACCTAGGAGCTCCAAAATTTGCCCATCCTAATTGTCAAATCTCGTAGCATCTTGAATGCTCCTCCACAACTGCAGGTGCTTTCAGGAGCACCCGAGAATGCTCTTGAGGAGTCTGAGAGCACATTGCCAAGCTCCAGGGGGGCCTGGGAGCATCTGGAAGGACTTGGAAGCACTGGTGAGGGCAACCAGAGTGTCTGGGAGGTTTGAGTGTGGCTTCCGGACTGGTTTACATGTTGCTGAAGAAGAGAGTGTAGTGGTGTGTATTCCGCTTATGTAATTGACTCATTATAGAGAGGTGCACCTCCCAGTGTGGCATTCATGGCTCCACTTCAACCATCTCACCACCTCCAACTTCCTCTTCGCCGTAGTTTACATCAGTCTTCCATTTGTTAAACCCAGTAGGTGAATTGTTGAAATTGTGTTTATAGCCATTAACCTGGTGCCACATTACTACCAGTGCTGTCAGAGTCTGATAAGGGTCAGTGTGGTGAGCAGTATATCTCAAGAGTATAGCAGGGTCTAGCATAGTCAGTTACACAGTCATCAGACTCTAAACTACTCTTCACAAAGCTATCCTCCATGTCTAACATTCAATTAACTTTGATAATATTGTGAGAACGTAAGTGCTTGGGTTTGTGGAGCAGTTTGTAAGTCTCAGTCTCCATGGTGATGCCTAATGCTCACTTTGACTTATCCCAGTATACTCTTTGAAATTTCTGATTATCCATCAGCTCTGTTAACCTGTAAGTATTAATTTGGTTTATGGTGATATTCTCATGGCAGCTCAGACAGTGACTGTGCTCTAATAGCTGCTCAGCTCTGAATACAGCTGAGTTTTGACAATGCCTTATACAGTAGCTTGGACAGTTGTTGTACTCAAACAGAAGCTCTACAGGTCAGGCAGCGACCACTCAAACAATAGCAGTTACTCTCCAGTCCACATTGGCATTATCAGTATAGTCTTACTTCTTTGCTTGCAACTTGGATAGTTGGCTCCCTGTAATTCCATTAGAGTAGTGTACTGGTACTCAGCATCTAACTGATCTACTTCTTCTGCCTTTGGAATCTCTTAATTTTATTACTGGTGTTCCATAGTCCAGCTTGGGGAATTTCTCTATTGTATATCATTTGTAAATGGCACAATCCCCAGATTGACTCTGTTCTAGTCCTCTGGCATCCCAGGTTGCTCTTGTGTCTTCCTCCTCCTTGTCCTTCAGCTCCTGCTGCCGATCCTGCTCCTCCTCCTCCACCTACTATTCTATATCATTTGATCTATCAGCACGAATACAATTCTCTGAACTGTCGAATATGCCGGTAAGCAACAATTCACTAAGTGCCCTCCGCTCTATCACCCTAATGCTCGATGGCAATTCCAGGTTAAGCAGATTGGTTATTATACATTTGAATTCTTTGTGTGTATTGTCCTCCATACCTGTTTGGTTAATGCTAATGAAGGTCACCATCAGATGATTCTGACTTACTGTAAAGGTGAGATAGTCAATTCCAGCTTGATTCACACAATGGACTGTCAATTGGTTTAAATCTGATGAATATACTATTTCTGAGAGTTGAAGTTGTACCTGGTAATCAGAGGTCAACAGCTGGCGAATATGTTGCAAAATTATATTGCCACATAACAACAGCAACAAGTCGCTCACATCTTTGTGGCACATCAGAATTCCTTGTCAACTGTCTCAGGCCTCTATGCCTTTTCCAGTTTTCTGCGATATCTACTTTGTGAGCATCTTTCATCCACATGATAAAATAATCATAGCAGTTATCACTGCCATCTTGGCATTGATAACAAGATGAGTCGCCTTCCACAACAGGGATCTGGTGAGATGACTGCATGGCATTCTGGCCTGCTGTAGCCGATATCCAAGAGTGAGCTTTGCAAGGGATGGTGCATATCATTTCATATGAAAAGAATCACTAAAGAGCTCTGCAATGACAGTTAATCTGAACAGGGTCCAAGGTGGAAGCCAGAACATCTCTGAAAACTGCTGTAACTGATGGGGACAATGTCCTGGGCAATGCTGCCATTTGTGTAGTGATTCTACAATTTGTTATCCTACCCCATGCTACTGAATGACACATTTGCTGCAATACAGTTAACCTTGATATAATGTATGTCATAGACCCTGTACACACATCTGATGTACCATCGATCACAGTATTAGAAAGGAACAAGATCTGATGTAATGATAGAGCTGATGTAATCGTTATCTTTTGTGCAAGGCTTATTGGGAATATTGGCCTTATCACAGAGCGAATGGTTGTCATTCACTTGCTTGTGGGGTATGGTGGGAATACATCGGATAAAGTGGTGGCCATTTTGGAGACTCTTCTCTGTAAGGATTGGTTCAGTCTGTATATTATACAGACATTACTTTCATTCAGCACTGTGTCCAGTATGAGATTTAGAATATCCCAGTGGTTTTCAGCAAGCGTCTTGCAGATGATGGTAAACTCCTGTTTGTAAAATCAATATCAGTCAATGTCAGAGACTCAATGACAGACAATTAATATCAGATAGTCCATTTCAGAGACAGAATATCAGTGTGTCAATGTTAGCGTCATATTTGCTAACCTTGACTAAGATTTTTGCCACATCAAACACTTGGGTGTACAATTTAATATATGGTGTATGAAGGTATAGAGGAGAGAGTATATGTAGTTTTCCATTGCTAGACAGATGCAACGCATTCAGGAATTGGGGACTGGCTGTTCAGTACATCAATATCCTGGGTGATTATCCTTACTGAGGCTTACATTTCTCTATATGTGTTGGAAATACTAGTAGACATTCTCTGGAAGGCAGGTAGTAGAGCTAAGACAATGATTGTTTGGTGGATATCATGCTTTCTGAGATCTGTTGAGGATTATAGAGTGCATATGAGAATTGCTGAGTGGACACAACCCTCAAGAAGTAAACATTGGTTGATTTGAGTCATTACATACATGTTGTATGTGTTATGCACCAACTTGTACTAGATGTGCTCTCAACCCACACTCAAAGGGATCACCACTGCAATACCTAGTTCTAAAGCCATCAAAATATGCTAGTTAATCTGACAGAGAACACGCTGAAGATTGAAATGAAAATGGTCTAAAGAAGAAAAATACAAGCTAGTTAAGACAGGTCAAAAGGGAAGATACCAAAATCTGGGTCGTTATTTGAAAGGCCAAATCCAACAAGGTGTGGATGGTTTCCAGAGGTTATATCAAATAGAAATACTGAATAGTACATGGCTGAGACATTAGCTTACATGATTCTGTATAGAAAAGGTGAAAATGGCAAATAGATGTGAGACTTACCAGCTTTTGACACAACGAAACAAGTATAGTTAAATATTCTATATGCTCACCTTAGTAATAGTGTATTACAATAATCACAGAACGTTAGACAAGCATCCTAGTATGTATATGGTAGGCTGACAAAACGGCATTGAGACACATAATGGAAGTCTTACTGAAACTATTCTCAGCTTCAGCTCACTGTAAATTGCAATCTTTCATTTTCAACACTATTGTTAGTTATTTAAACTTCATATGGCCAAGTTTTTTCCCTACAAAGTGGTCTTACAAGTCACTGCCATTCAACACTTGCTTGTCATTACCCAAATGCTAGCAATCCTTCAACTTCAGATGGACAACAATTTAGCAGAAGACATACTCCAATTTGACAACAATATACAATACCAGCAATCTGACATTGAAATGATGTCTATTTTAGGAGTTTCAATTGATTAAACTGTACATGTTAACTCATGTGAACATTATGGCTGGAATCCCCTTGTTCAATTTGCTGCACAACAACTATAGCGACTGTGTCATTCTATTGTAAATACCAACCTTGTTGACAAGAATCCCAACATCATCCTTTAAAGGATGAGTTCTTGGACCCATCACCAATACCAAAAACCCTAATCAGCAATATCAATTTGTTGTGGGCTTAGATGAAATGGATATACTTGTACAAGGATAGAAGGTGAGTTCTGATAGTATTGGAGAATAGAAACTCCATTCGGGTTTTGAAACTCCATCTCACCAATTAGATGCTTTCTTGATTATTCCCCATGTTGAAATTGTGATCTTAGATAAGCTTAATTATTCTATCTAAGAGGGCCACAAGGCCAATATATATGAGATTGCAAGTACGGCTGAATGCCATCAGCCCGTATCAGAGTCAACAGTCATCTCTGGCCATACAAGACACGTCCGCTCCAGCCATGCAAGACAGGTCCGCTCTGGCCAGACGAGACAAGTCCACTCCGGTCATTCAAGACATCTTCACTCCCGCCATACGAGGCTCATCTCTCGCTGAGACCTGTATATGCAACACTCCCCCCACTTGCTACGCTCTGTGGAGCAAGAAAACCAAACAACAAATGATGCCCAGAATGGCCCCCTTGAAACCCTGCGTGGCAAGTGAGCAGGGAAAGAGTACTACCATAGCCTGAGGATGGCCATCCATATAAACAACGAAATCCGTATTCTCACAGCCTCCAATTGACCTCCAATGGACCTCCAATTACCATAAACCCATTGCTTTTGTAAACTTCGTATGCTTGTCTTTAGTAAGCGCTTTCCTGAGTATATCTGCCACATTTTCGTCTGTGTGTACATAGGAGTAGTTGACTATTCGTCGTCTATGCAGATCTAGACTGTTGTGATAGCAAACGTTGATGAGCTTAGTTCGAGCTTTGATGATTCCCATGCTGATGAGAGTGAGAGCACCCCGATTATCGAAGTTGATTGGCAGCGTTGGTGAGTCTTGGTCGTGAACGTCGTTCTGTCATTGAAGTAACCATTTCGCTTCTCTAGAGGCCTCCGAGCATGCGATGAACTCGGCCTTGAGAGTTGACATGGTGATGAGACTTTACTTTCGAGACTGCCACGAGATAGCTCCATTGCTGGCGAGAAACACATGGCCTCCCTGAGATTTGTGGTCTGCACTGTCATCGGCGCAATCGGAATCCGAGTACCCTACGAGACCATTGCCGATGTCGTTGCGGTCGAAGTGTAAGCGAAAGTCAGCTGTAGATTTGAGATACTGAAGGACTCTCGTAGCAGCAGTCATATGGCTGGTGAAACGCCGCAAATTGTAACGAGAGAGAGCAGCAACCGCATACGAGATATCTGGTCAAGTTGCAAGTGCTGTGTACATCAGTGATCCCACGACTGCCTGATAGCACGTGATATCGTCCAATTCCTTCTCCACCCAATCCTCGGCCAAGTCCAACTTTACCTTGGGATCCATGGGCGTCAAGACACTGTGAGTATGCTCCATGCCGAAATCATCTGAGGAATGTGGTGATATAGGCTTTCTGACCGAGACTGATCCCGGTACCATTGCAGTGTATCTCGATGCCGAGGAATTGGCGCGCCGGGCCGAGGTTTGTGATCATATATGTCTCTGAGAGTTTCGCATTGACTTCAATCGCGGCTTTGGTAGGAGCCTCCAGGTATGACATGGAGATATAGTCGACATACAGACGTATCACAATACTGTCTCTGCGGAGATAGAGATTGGGATCGGCTGAGGATTGTGTGAACCCAAGAGAGAGGAGAAAACCATTGATATTGTCATGCCATAACCGCGGACCATGTTCAAGACCTTACAGAGCTTTTCTGAGTCTAACGAGGATTTTGGGGGCGTTGAGACATTCTTGCCATCCTTCTTGTAGAGTCATATAGATATCGTCATCGTCGATTTCGGGATTTAGGAAGGCGGTATCTACATCCAAGTGGTCCATATTCGATCCATATCCCCTGATGAGAGAGATGAGATACCGAAACGTATTAAGCTTCCCAACCGGGGCATAAGTCACACCGAAATCCGTCTGCTCATATCCCTTTATGACTAGCCGTGCGTTCTACTGTGTGGACCCGTCAGGATTGCGTTTAGTTCTATAAACCCACTTGGATCCAATCGGCTTAACTTGAAGTTGCCGTGCTTCCCAAGAGTTGAGAGTAGAGAAGGTGTTATTGAGCAGGATCGATGTGTTTTCTTCCTCCATGGCTCTTTTCCAGTGATCTCGTTGAGGGCTGTCCATAGCTTCCGCATACGTAAATGGATCTGCTGCGGATGCCGTTAACGCTTCTGCGGAGGTTGTATCTTGACTTCTTGTGACACGACTCGCTGACAGCGGAGCTGTAGCTGCAGCTACTGGCGGTACTTGGCTCGATTTCTTGATTGCTGCTGCTGAGCGCCAGGCAGTCTGATCATTTCTAAAGAGGCGCCGGCTGTGGGCGAGGTTTTCTGTGTCGGCTGCTGAATGCTGAGCAGTCTGATCCTCTCGGCGGAGGCGCCAGCTGTGGCCGTTTTCTGCTTTCTTGTCAGGAGCTTCATGCATGTGAGATGTGGATCTCTTACCTGACTGTGTAGGTTGACTGTCTTGTCTTTGGAGAGGCTCATCTCCGGTATCTGTTTCCTTGATATATTCCTCGTCTTCTGATAGTCCAAACTTATCGGTATCGATCTCATTGCTTTCATGCAGGCATGACAACTGTGCATTTCTCTCTTGGTTGAAGATGACCTCTGATTGGGGTTTCACATTCTGGAATTCGGGATCCCATATCCTCCACAACATTTTTGAGTCGTGTGTGTAGCCTACCATCATGCATGGTTTTGAACTCGGGCGGATTTGCCACGGCATTGGCCTTCCGGGATGAATCGGCTGGCATAACATCTCAATCGGTGTAGGTTTTGCAGAGAAGTTGGATACGATATCTTCTTACTGTCGGCATCGTGCGTAGATTTTCCAAATCCATGCAGCATCTCGGATGGTGTTTCGTACAGTGCTTGGTAGCCATCGCGGTTATTTCTTTTCAGGCCTTCCTTTGGTGATCTCTGATGGAGATAGACTGCGGTATTAACTGCTTCTCCCCAGAACTTAACTGGAACGTTGGAGTCAATCATCATCGCCCGGGCCTTTTCAGTGATTGTACGGATCATGCGTTTGGCAACACCATTGTTAAGGTGAGCGTATGGAGGGCATGGCTCGTATGTTGTACCGCGGGCCCCGAGGACATATCGGAAGGTCTTATTGTCGTATTCTCCCCGTCCATTGTCCCACCGGAATCGCTTGATCTCGTATCCCGTTGAATCTACCCGGGCCTGAAATGACTGGTAGGCGGAGGTGCAGGTCTCGTCTTTCTTGTTTGGGAGCAGCTATACGGCTGTGTACTTCGTGTCGTCGTCAATGAATACTATGTAATATCGATTGTCTCCGAAGGTTGGTGTAGAGAAGGGACTGCACACATCCGAATGTACAAGTTCAAAGGGCTTCGTAGTGCGCTTGACTGGTTCTTTGATAATCCGTTGTTTGTGCTTGGCCTGGATGCAGACTGTGCACATAGAATCATCGTGTGTATATCCCTCGACTATAGACTGTATGGCAGTAGGATCCAAATGAGCTAGTTGTCGGTGTTATAGTCTTGACTTTAGAACAGAGGAAGCAGGTGGACTTGTAGGTGCAATCATAGGTGACACTGAAGACTTGATTGTAGGTTCGTTGATTATTACTCTTGGAAGTGAGCTGTCTCTCTTTCTCTTTCTCCCGCTCTTGGTAGTCAATGATAGGAGTGCGGTTGCAGGGACGATTATATATATGCCATTGATTAGTTATGCTGCGAGAGTACAAGATGATGGCGAAGGTATGGAGCATTGTCCTTCCCTAAATATAGTCGTATGCCCACCCAGATCCAATTGGTTGATCGACAGAAGGGAAAGTCGAACAGTGGGAGTATGGAGAGCTTCGACTTGATAGCCTGGTATGACATTGACGAAGCCATAATGGGTGGCGGTGACTGAATTGTCATCTCCGAGTTCAATTGCTATTGGAAGTGAGAGTTTTTCAAACGTTCACAAGCTGCAGCAGTCATTGCACATGTGGTGTGATGCTCCGGAATCAATGACCCACTTCGGAGCCGCGGCGGCGTCGAGAGCACAGGCGGTTACTCTGAAGGGATCGTAGTCTCCGGTCATAGCGAGGGCTGCTGTAGCAGTGGCTATCTTCACTTTCCACTACTCCTTTAAACGTTTGTAGGGGATGCAATCAACTTTGACGTGGCCTGGGAGCCCGCACTGGAAGCAAATGCGCTCATCATTTCCGTTGTTTCCTCCCTCCTGCATGCGTTTGCGCTTTCTGCATGCATCTGTAGTATGGCTGTCAATTGTGCAATAGGTGCACTTACTTTCGTGACTGTCTCCGGATCCACCATTTCCACCATGTTCACCGCGTCCACCGTGTCAAGCGCGTCCTCCGCGTCCACCACACCCACGCCCTTGGCCTCGGCCTCGGCCAGGGTAGCTGCCACGTTGCGAGTCAAGGGCAGCCCCCATGGATGCATCTCCGAGTTCTTTGGTGAGGCTGGCTGTAGTATCTTCTTCTAACAGCTCATGCATGGCTTCTTCGGGTGTAGGTAAAGGCCATCTATGCTTTAGGACCATTAATATCATCGCATACTGTGATGGCGGTGATGTGAATATTTGCGTGCGGAAGTCTCGATTGGTTATAGCATCATTGGTATTGTCCCGTTGTATGCTGTAGTTACTGAGCTTGGTGAAGTATGCTTTAGGTGGTTCGTCCTCCTTAGGTCAGCAAGCACAGAACTGGCGAATCATGTGCTGTCTGCTGATATAAGATCCGGTGGTGTCCAGGCTGGTTTCTAGCGTATTCCACATTTCGAGAGGGTTTCCCATTCCCTTGACTATATGCCATACTTCGGGGGAACAGGAAAGTCTCATCATACACGCGGCTTCGGCTTCTTTAGCCTTCCAATCACCATTGTCGTCATCATGGTCGAAATCAGGAGGCTGCGGTTTAGGGTCATCTCCGGCGACAATTGCAAATGCTCTCATGGCTTGTAGTATGAGTATCATGTCGTCTCTCCATTTGTCGTAGTTGGTATGAGTTAGCTTAGGAATGTCGCCCCAGCTGGTATTGTTGAAGGAGGGTTCAGAGGAAGAAATTGTGTGATCCTGGTGTTGAGTTTTAGTGTTTATGCGGTTGTTGCTACGGTGGTAAGGAGTAGCGTTCTTGAGGCTCTTTTGAAGATCGTGAAAGAGATCGTAGGAAAGATCGTGAGATTTTTAGATACTAGTGATAGCCAGGCTCAAAACCTGTTGAAATAGTGATCTTAGATAAGCTTAATTATTCTATCTAAGAGTGCCAAAAGGCCAATATATATGAGAGTGCAAGTACACCCGAATGCCATCAGCCCGTATCAGAGTCAACAGTCATCTCGGGCCATACGAAACACATCTGCTCCGGCCATACAAGACACATCCACTTCAGCCATTCAAGACACGGCCGCTCCGGTCATACAAGACTTCTCCGCTCCGGCCGTACAAGGCTCATCTCGGGCTGAGACCTGTATATGCAACACCCCATTCAATAACCATCACTCATACATGCTGGTCACACAATTGAATACCTGTGGGAGTCATATATATGCTGAGATGAGAAGCATGGTTTGGCAGTTAAGATTGAAGGCAGGTTCTGTTTTATTATCAGCGATTGTTTCTTGTCAGAATTTCATTCTATATGTGTGAGTTTGAGTATTCAAGTGACCATGTTAGAGAGTAACAGAGATAGCAGATCAGAGCAACCAAGTCAGACAGAGTAAGTTCAGACATATCTGAGAAAGCATGTCAGAGTAAGCATGTCAGGGTGAACATGTTAGAGACTGCACTTCAGAGAGCAGATCAGAGACCCAGTCAGAGACCCCATCAGTGACTTAGTCAGTGACCCTGTGAGAGACCTTCTTAGAGACAATCCAAGTCAGATTGTCAGTGAGAGTATTTCTGAGAGCATGTCAGAGAATGTGTTGAAGAGTATGTCAGCAAGGATTGCGGAGAGTTTCAGGGTGACATTGTCTCAGATACCCTGTCAAAACTGTCAGCTCTGGTGTTGATAGGATTTCTCTCAATATGGGAATCTCATTGCTTATTTCTAACACATCCTACACATCTTGGCCAGCTAAATCAATAGTTGTCCTCATTATACCCAGCTGTGACACAACTATACTCTCTATGTGGAGCATCAACTTACAGCTGACTTGGGTTCTTTCACTATCAACAACCTGTATAGGGCAAAGAGACAATGATTTAATGTATACAGATTATTCCTAATAGGTATGTTACCAAAATGTCAAACTGGCCCATTAACCCTTTCCAATAGGTTAGTCTATTATGTATCTATTGCAATCATATAATAGACTCCACAGCAGGTAACAACCTGCAATGTAGCAGTTCTGTGTGCCAACCATCATACTTGTTACACAGTTCCACAAATTGCAATATTTCTTGCAGACCACCCAGGGCAGAATACTATCACAAGGTGAAAAATGATTGGTGCCATCAATATGAGATATATCTGGATAACATCCCCAACTTGGGCTGGGAGCCCAGGTAAAGCCATTCCCAATGATACCAACAATAGTCAACAACTAATGGCAAGAATGTGGGGCTTGGAACGTCGACTGACTGTCCATATTGTGTCAATGTCTATACAGGTTGTATTATCCTCAGTCACAAACTTGTTCACCCAATGTACCAGCTTCTGCATGGCTTATTCATAATTACACTTGGAAATGGATTGTTGGATTTCTGTCTAACATTCATGGTCAAGAAATATTTGGACCTGATAGCTGAATAATTATCCAACATTTGACGCTTCTCCAATATGCACCAGAGAGGGATTGATCTTATCCATGTGAAAGAATGGACTGGTGTGGAGCACAAGCACATGGTGGAGGTCTAGCTTGCAGCCTTTGCCATACTGCTTGAAGGGTATCTCAACAACTTGATATTTATCTAATTTGTCACCAGCTTCATATGAATCACCAGCTACCACTGCCATACCAAACCTACACTTGAATACCATCAGAATGCACTTAGTGCCCTCAGGAGCAGTATCCACCTCTTCCTACTATATTTGAAAAGTCAAAAATAATTGCATTCTCCATGACATCCAATGACTTAGACCAATGAGTTCTGCCAACAATAGTGAGTGACACCTATCTATCTGAAGCCACAAATAAAATCATATCTAAGGATCCATAGCATTCTTCCAACAAAGTTAGCTATATTTTCCAGATATTATAACAAACAATAGTCCAATTGCATATGGAGTCAGAAGTCACTATTGAACAGATTATCATTTATTCAGATCCACTGTACTGGAAGTAAAGTATATACACAAACCTTCGTGGGGTAGATTCTCTGGTGGCTGACAAATTGTGACATAGTTTGATACTTCATATCAACCGAGTGATAAACAAGTGCAGTGCAATTGTTACTCTGACATTTCCAGAGGGTCTTAGCATGTCATAGTGAATTGATACTGTGACATTCTATGTCTTGACATGGTATGTAGATCAGACTGCATGTCAAGATATATAGACCTCATTATCCCATGTATGATGGATTCACCATCAATTTTATAATGAGTAACTGGCATCAATTTACTTTACAGCAGGATAATAATCCAGATGCACTTGAAGTTCAAAATGAAAGATGTATGGAGAAGTGACATTGTGAGGGATAGCTTCTGTGCTACTGTAAGTAAGATTGACTATGGCCGTTAACTCCATATTAGGGTTACTTGCCATATATTATGGTTGCCTACTATGTTTTTGAACAGCTATGGAAGTATCATAGAAGTATTATTGGTATATTACCATATATCATAACCCTTTACAGTTCAATGCAAATTTCTCATACTGTATACCCCCTTTTGTATAATCACCACTGGTACCTCACCATCACCATCACCATCACCACCATGACTACCACTATTGTCACTAGCCAGCTGATCCCCAGCTTCACTCAGTCAATGACTGTCAGCTTCAACTTAAGTTTGAACATGGATTAGCAGCCAGCTTCACTTGAACAACAGCCATAATCAGCTACTCCGCTTTGCTTGATCACAGCGATTCTTGCTAACCCACACATGTCTAGCTTTGCTCAATGATAACCAGCCCACTTCGCTGAGCCAACAGCTGCCTGCTTTCACTGAGCTTCACTCACTCACCACCACCGTTGGTCACCTGCTTCTGCTTAACCTGGGTCAATCACCACTCTCTTTGTTTACCACCTCCTACCTAGCTCCACTCAAACTCCACCAGCCAGCTTTGCTTGATCAACAGCTGCCATCACCTACCTATTTTCACACAATCACTATCTTTATTTCATCAATATAAGCCGGCTTGATTTGAGTAAAATCGAACATCTCTCATCCAGCATCCCTTGATTACCACCCTCTTTGCTTGATTAACCGCTGCCAGCTCCAACCCAGGTTCATTCAAGCAATACCATCCATACCCACCAGCTCCTATCTAGCTTTGATCAATCCCCATAATCAATACTCACCAGATTCTACATAGCTTTGTGCCATCATCACCTCCCAAGATCACTCAAACAACAGCCACCAGCGTCTATCCAGCTTGACTCAATCACCCCCATCACCATTATTTGCCAGCTCATATCTAGGTTTACTCAATCACAGCCTTTCCGCTTTACTCAATCTACAGCCACTAGCTTCTACCGTGCATTATTCAATCACCACCACCTCCACCTGATTAACAGGTGCCAGGCCTTACTCTGCTTTACTCAATCACCGGCATCTCCACTTGATCAATAGCTACCAGCTCCTATCTCTCATTACTCAATCAGCACTATCCTTACTTGATCAACAGCTGCAAGCATCTACCCAGATTCACTCAATCATCACCATCTACCCTTGCCAGCTCCTAGCCAGCCTTGTTCAATCAATACCATCACCAGCTGCCAGCTTCTATACAACTTCACTCAATTACCACCATCTTTACTTAATAAATAGCCACCAGCTCCTACCCAGCTTCACTCAATCAACACCATCTAAACACCCCAGCTTCTATCTACCTTCACTCGTTCACCGCAATTTATGCTCACCGACTCCCATCTATCTTTGTTCAATCACCACCAGCCAACTTCTCTCAATCTATCAAAACCAGAATCTTTCCTGCTTGGCATGATTACCACTAGCCATCATTGCTAGATCAATGACTACCGGCAGCTATCCAGCTGTATTCCATACTCATCAACTGCCTGCTTCATTCAATTATTGACTGTCGGCTTTATTCAATTATTATTCACCAACTTCAAATTTGTCTTATTCTATTAACCCTACAGCCTCTCCATGTCCACATATTTCCATTCACTCCATTGCCAGCTCCCTGCCAGCTTCACTTGATCATTATCCCACTCCAAGTCCACTTCGCTTGACTACATTCAGTTCAGTACTTTGTTTGTATGATTGTGACCAGCCAGCTTTGACTAATCAACATCTGCCCTGTTCAACTCTGCTTCACTTAATTAATCCCTGCTCCCAGTGAGCTTGATTCAATCAACATCTGTGCTGTTCAACTCCACTTTCCGAATTTGAGTGTATCTCCCAGCCAGCATTAACAGAAAGATTCCCAGTCAAAAGTGTAAACATTACAGAGATGCAAAAGTGAGCATGTCAAAATTGGGAGAGGGAATTTGGAGAGTTCTGAGAGAGAGCATCTCAGAGTTGCAATAGCAAGCATCTCAGGGTTGGAGGACCGACAATATCAGAGTGGCAAAAGTTAGTATGTCAGAGTTGGGGGAGTGAGCATGTCAGAGTTGTAAGACTGAGCATGACTGAGTTTGGAGACAGATTATGTCAGAGGTACCAGACTGAGCACTTCAGAGATGGGGAAGTGAGCATGATAGAGTCGTGAGAGTGAGGATGTCAGAGTAGCCAGAGTGCGCTGGTCAGGATTTCAAGAGCAAGTATGTTATTGTTCTGACAAAAAGCAGGTGAAAGTTGCCAGAGCATGTCAAATTTGCAAGGCCAAACATGTCAGAATTGCAATATCAAGAGTATCATGACATGTAAGAGTTGCAAATTGCAGGGAATATAATAAAGTAAAGAACATATCATATCTACCATAAATAACTGTACATTGCAGTGATTCTACTAGTGAATTTCAGGTATGCTAGTGCTGGGGTGTTACTGAAATGCTACGGAGGTGTTATGAGTATATACCTAGAGTCATGCACAATAGCTCCGTGGTGATTGGCGAAATTTGATGTTATTTGGTGATATTGGTATCATGGGAGATTACCGTAAGCAATATGCCTTATGGTAAATAGCTGGTGACAAAATAATATTTTCCAGAAGATGGACACAGAAATCAATTGGCCAATATGTTGATTGTAGGAGATCAAGCACCAGGCAACACTAACTGGTTACATCAAAATTGCTAATGCACTGCAAAACAGCAATACCCTTTGCATTTTAGCATTAAGCTCAATACTGTGGGACCTAGCAGTAATGGGCATATAATAGGGTGAACAGTACATTATAACCCACTATTAGTAGAGGATATGAAGTATCCTTCATTGGGAATACCAAACAGAAACCATAGAATGATAATGTGTTGACATCCATCACAAAAAGTGCAACATATTATAGATGTTTCTTTGCTTATTATACCCATGCAACTTGTTTCCCATGGTATAGATAACCAATACCTATTCAACCTGTATTCATGTTGGGAATTTCATAAAAGAATAGGCTATATGGATTAACTATGATGATTTCAATAGGGGTGCTTGGTCTTGAGCACTAACACCTGTCTGTAATGTATTTTGTTCTTGGTCTGAGCCTTATTTAAAGCCCAAGTTCAGGTCAGCATTGTACTTGTCAGTCAAATTGATCCCAGCTGGGATTGTCAGATCATGTTTGAGTAGACTTATCAGAACCAGGGTTAGCAAGACTAGGATTATCAGAAACCATGTCAGAGCTGTACTTGACAGATCCACATGGGTTAGTGCTACATTTATAAGAGCTGGAATGGTCTCAGACTATGTTGGAGTGTACTCAGACAGGTGGGATTATGGGAGATAATGTCAGTGTGCTACTTGACAGACTCATATAAACTTTACCATGATTGTTAGAAACTATATCATGCTCACACTAGTCACCATATAGTTGCAATGAACATGAGATTGTATGATGCTATCAATCTTACAAGAATAAAGCTGATCATTACAGGCAGGTCACATAATACTACAACATTGGTCAACCAAAGTTATACTTTTTAAATTAGCAGGGCTGTGGTAGCTAAACATATCTTGAGTATCTATTACTTAATGCCAACCTGGATTTCTATTATTACTGTACCCTTGAATCATGTTAGAATATTAGTTCAAGATCACTTTACTGGAGGATTGACAGCATTTGTGAGAATGGTGGATGATTCAAGCATTGTGTCAATATAAAGTGAAATGAAACTATATACAAAACTGCAATTTATATCTCAATGTGTAACATGAATGCTCCGATATAATCTACAGTTGTACAATTTCATTATTGTATGTGAACTCTAACTTGTTGGTATCCAAATTGGTATTCAACATCAGGTGTATAAGTGGAGGTTGCCAAACACAAAATGCCATAATATATTGCAAATAGTCAAAATATTAGTCAACTTAGCATAATTGCCTGTGACTCAAGGCTATAGACCTATAATATACAATGGTTGGCTGGTAATATCAATAACATTTTGTAGTACTATGCTATTATTCATAACAAATCTCAGTTACTGTAATGTCGATGTTTGTCCCATAGTTGACATACTATGCTCTTGTCTTATTTCAATTAAAATAACTTTAATCTGCTTAATATCTCCAGAGTTGATACTGCAACTGTACAGAAAACATAATAAAGTAGTATAGATTTGTATGGCAGAATTTTTGGCCTTATCGAGTCAGATATTATATGAGCACTATTGGTACATATCTTTACAGATCCCTTCAATCAATACTAGGCAATTTCTGGGAAATGAAGAGATCAGTAATACAGTATGAGTGTTTCACGCAATTAACAATCACTGGTCAGAGTGAATACTGAAGTATACTACCACATTGTATGATGTAAAGTGTATAAAGACTTATTTCAATAGCTAGCTTAACAATGAAAGCAACAGGGGTAACCAATGCATTATGTACTGATTGTACTTCCAATACTAAGTAAGTATAGTAAAACTCTGCAAGTACAGTATCACTGAGCAGAGTGTAGCCAGACCACGTTAGTATAGAAAGAATCAGTTCCTATATCAGGCCTAGTCAGTATCCAATTTCCAATCCAGAGAAGTATTACTGGGTGGGTAGTAACAACAATAAAATGCTAAAAATCTTGAAATCTGCAATTTTCCTCCCAATTCAATCTGTGAAAGGTGATCTAATCACAAAACATTCTATATATGTAAGATGCACAACTTTATATACTTTCTGCTTGCTGTTTCTAATTCATAATATCTTTAATATTTGCTGTATTACTTGAAGTTAAGCCAAAAAGAATACTAACAACAGACCATTTTACACATATGTGCAATGAACATTGCAGAAATTGCATATTGGAATCAGCTGAGTGAAACTACTTATAGTTATACATGATTGATAGTGAGAATACTTGGTGATCAGACATAAATTGTATTAGCTGAAATGATCGGGAAATTGTAGATTTGAACCATAATACCCACTCTAGTTGTATATGCACCAACTGTTATCCAATGTAAATGCTACATGGTGGCTGTGTATCGTTGATACTCACATCTATATAAGTATGACTATAACAGAGTTACCTTTTCAAATTGTACATTACTAGTGTCCAGACAAGATATTTATTATAGATAAAATAGCTTGCAGTTCTGCAATTCTAGAACTTACTACAATGAGAATGCTGTTACACCTTAAGGATTCTATTGGGAATCTGTATATAGGTTTCAGCCAATCTGAAAAGAAACCATTGTATTAGACAAATTATACATCATACTATATACATCATTCAAAGTGCTATATCATTTTTAGAAATAACGAAATGTATATTTAATATCTATCAGCTCATTTCATGGTACATTGAGACCCAGTGTAATGTGGGAGGAATTGACTCCGAGATACACTCACCTAGAAGTATCCCGTCTAAGTATCCCTCGATCATATCTCACTATTGCACTTGATATTCAACATATACAAGGACTAATAGCAGGTTCACTTCAATGCTTCACTCAGGCGCAGAAAGTAATTAGAATAGAATAAATGCTGAATAGCTTCCCAATCTGAATATATTCTTCAGGCTTGTTCTCCATTGTGAGAAGGCTGCCCTCTATACCAGTGGAGAATGGAGAGGTTTTTATACCTCTTCCCTCTGCACTCTAACTGCTAATTCTACCTACACTGTTCTCTAGATAAATGCTCACTAACCTCTCATCCTCCAATCCCCTCGCGCTGATAACCAGTCAGCCTGAACTTCCTCTTAGCAAATGTTTTCCGGTCATTCCTCCAGTCTCTCCGGACGAACTGTATCCTTCTGATACACATCTCCAGACTGATTCTTATCCATCGGACTGTTGTCTTCCCGACCATCCACCTCTTTGTTCCATTCAATAGCCTTCCTTCATACCATGCTCAGGTATCTCTATCCTACTGGCCACAGCAGATGCCAATTGAGAGTTACCTCATCTAGAGGTGACAATAGCTGCTGTCATTCTTTATCTCTGTCCATAGAGAATATAGCGATGTGTGTTTGCATTGTATTAACAGACCATTGCAACGATTACACCAGTCGAGGGTGGGTGGTGATGATGTGGTCGAGGGCTTCATGCCTGGCGGTCATTGGTGTGGTGATAGTGCTGGCATATGAATGAGGAACCTTAATCAATCGCCATATGACAACATCATCGAGTGATCATTCATGACCCTGGAACCATGACCGATCCCAAAGGTGTAACACCCAGGTAGTATTTCAATGTATTTGAGAATTATAAATACCCTGATATCATTTTCAGATAATTATACACTTTGCTACTATCCAATTTTATTTTTCAACCCATTTTCTCCCATTCTACAGTAAAGGCACATTTAGTGACACTGGACTGCAGACACATGGTATAGTAGTACAGTTGCACATGAGAGCGAGTAAGTATTGGTATGGAGAATCAGGTGGTAAGATATTCAATACAGATCTAAGTGCCATAGCGGCGACCTATATACACTGGTGCTTACCTGGCCTCATGTCACATTTCACTGTTACATTATCCCCCTCATTAGGTGCAGACCTCCTGGGCTGCCAAAGCCAGGATAAGGGAAGAGAATGAAATGGAAACAAGGAACAAAACAATCACCCTACATATGCAATCGTATGAACCCATAGGTCCCACATCTGATCCATATTGCTCAATTACAACCTTTCCTTTGATCTGGTGCACAGGGAAACTCCATGTTTGTTGGGGGGAAGTTGAAATCCATACTGACACCATTTGAACTCGGCCGAAATGTAATAATAAGAGATGTAGTAAAGAGAAGAGAGGTGCAGGAAACAAATGAACAAAAGGCAATGTCTGAACTGCTTCCGTATCTACTGCACTTCCACTTCCGAACACATGTTTCTCTAACTATTTATTTCTTGTAGGTGATATGTGGGCATACATCATGGTCACTAATCATCAGTATGGTAGATGATCCACGCATGACGTGGCATCGATGGGAGCTTCCACTGGAGGTGTCGGTCATGGCCGTCAGTGATATTCGATTGCATAAGTCAATCAAATGGGGTGGAATAGTCTGATTCATTGACATATTACATGTAAGCTTCAATAATGATTGTTATACTTAACAAGTTCAGGCGCACTACCACTGTCTGTGCCCTGAGGAGTGCTTCCAAATGCTCTGTAGAGTAACTCGTGCAGCAGGTACTATTTGGTTGGTGAGATAGACTTCTAGATGCTGCATTGCGCTGGAATCATCATTCAAAATCCGATCCAGTGACGATGGCTTCCAATACATTGTTGCGCTCTTGATCGGTGCCTTGTGTGGAATCTTGATCAACTTCTTGGTAGACGTTGTGGTGCGTGTCACAGTAGGCTGCATCCCAGTCGGCTTGTCTACATGTTAGTAGGACTTGACAGGTTGACTTCTCAGTAGACTTCTCGGTCAACATCTTGGTGCACGTTGCAGTAGCCTGCCTCCCGGTGAACGAGTATATGTATCGGTACGATGTATTTTCGAGATGGTCATCCCCCCTTTGGACGGATGTCGCTCTATCAACATCTCAGACTCACATTCGTTGTTGATTGCCATCGCAACTCAGTCAACACTATCAATCACATTCGAGATATCTCTTTGTTGACCCACATGGTATTCAGCAGCGTTCATCTGCGGACTTCGAAGGTCTTCGACTTTGCTTGTCCCTTGGCTGTTCTTTGTTGACCTGCTTCATCTCTCTTGGCCTGCATCAGTTCATTATTCTACTCGCTTTGTTCTTTCTGTGACTCATGGTCATTGTTTACTTCCTTGGTGTTTTAACAAGCTTCGTGTTTGGACTTCACTTCACGTTTTGACTACAGGCTCTGGCTGTTAATTCCCGTGGTGGGCGTATCATGTTCCAAATGCGTGGTGCATATGTTGATTGTTCAGTTGGTACGCTTATCCTCACTCTCTTGGTGCCGCTGCACTTCTCTTTCATCATGTGCACGGAGGTCCTACATGCGTCACCTGTGGTAGAGTCATCCCTCTCTTTAAACGTTGTTGGTCTGCTGATGACTTAACTCCACTAATTGGTATTGTAGCTTTGTAGTATTGTAGCTGGTATGTTAGTCAACCCGGATGGGATGACTCTGTACTCGAACTGTGTGCGAATTGCAATGTTGTACTTGTAACATATCTGGTTTGGTAAAAGGTGATACGTATATGTGAGGTCCTGTCAAGCATTATCAAGATTGGTGGGAGAGGATATCAGTTCTTCATCATGGCTTGATTATGAGCCCAGTAGTCCACACCAAGCCGCAGTCCATCATCATTCTTTTTTGTGATATGCTTGGTGCTACTGCAGATGATGATGCTCAGAAAGATTTGACGATACGGTAAATTGAAGCCTGGCGCCAGATCGAGTGCATGGTCAATCGGCAGGTGCAGTGTGAGTGTCTCTGCCATATCTTTGCGGAACATCCACATACTCCTTGTATCTCCTGGGGATATGACCTCCATCATCAATAGGTACATTACCTGCTCCAGCATCTGCCCATTAGCCTCTGTCTCCAACTTGAGATTTGGGATTTGGGATTAGGGATTTGAGATAATGATGGGGAAAGGTAACCAAGGACATGGGGATCAAGTGGTTTGCCAATAAGTGAGCCAAACCCCGCTACTCCAGCAACCTCCCTTTGTGACTCAGCAAGCCAGTAGCAGTCAATCAAGTTAACCCGACTGGGGTTCATCTTCAGCTGCAACTACCACCACTACTCCATTCTCCCATGTGCAACACTTGGGTTGATCGTCAATCTCACCTGGAACTTCCAAAGTGGTAACCTCCATAGTCACTTCCAGCAGCCACTGCATTCCTCATTCATTGAAAAAATGTCACAACAACCTCTTGCATGCTGTCAGTTGTCCTTCATACGCAGTATACCAATAGGTTTCAGAGGGGGAAATCACCTCAAGGTATTCCACAAGGCCACACGTGGCATATCTGGGCATTCTCAGTGGTGCATCTGCTGCCACTTATGTACTGTCACCAACACATGGCCTTGGTGCTGCACTTTCAGCATCATGTGACCTTTGTGCCGCAGTTTCGCCAGTGTGTGACCTTCTTCCAAGTAGTGCTCAGACAATCTGCAGCTGCCAAGTCGATCTCTGAATTACAGGATATACATAGCACCAGATAGTATGTTACATCAGTATTGATTGGCTCTGCATAAGTGTGGCCACCACCTCTGATCTCAGACGGCAAATCGATCATTGAGCATATCTGGTTACTCCATCCGAATGGCTTCAGCACATCAGGTTCATCAACCATGGCTGTGATTATGGTACTAATATCCTTCGCAGGAATGACAACGACCTCCATAAAGATGACAAGGAGTGTCTCAGCACATCCTAGTCCATCAAGATGACTGCCTGCCCCTCCGGTAAGATGACTGGGTCTTCATAAGCTGCTTGTAGCCCTCTTTGACTATGGCCAGCTCGTTTCAAGTAGGTTTTAACATTTCATCTCTTTGGTAGATGTGTCGACATTTTGCAATCAGGAGTAGACCTGATCATGGAAGGTCTCTTTGTTGCCTTGCATATCTCTCTTCATCTCTCTGGACTTTGCTGTGAAATAACAGGTTTTGGGGTACAGCAAGTGTATTGATTTCGACAATGGGTACACAATATCGGAGTCAGAATTTGAACTTGTCTCTGTAGATCATGCATTGACGTGGTGAGGGGTACAGGGATGGTATAAGCTACAACACATCAGCAAAATATAATTCAGTCACTGGGAGCCTCCAGGAGTGTCTGAGAGGATGTGGAGTGTAAACTTCGATGCGCCAATTTCAGGAGAGTGTCAGACTGTAGGAGGGCATTCCGGCCGGCCTTCAGAGTAACTGGGATCTCGGATGACTGGTACAGGAGTACCATGGGAGTGATTGTGATAAGTTTGAGATCACCTGAGAGCGCCAGCGACAAGCCTGGAAGCACCTCGAATCACTGTAAAGCAGTCTGGGAAGACCGACATCTTTGGGAACGTTGCAGGTGCGCCTGGATATCATAGCTACTACTCATCGTTCAACGATTTTTCAAACTGATGTATTCAGTTTGTATTCTCATCCATGTATCTATATAGCTACCCATCTACACACAGTATATCTGGACTGGTTGCAGGCGGAGCGTGAGAGCAATTCAAGGTGTGCCTGAAAATAACGATCCAGTGAACTGAGAGATACACTCCAAGGCCGTGCACGATCAAGTTTAGAGATGTACTTGGAGGCCGGAATCGAGCGTATGGAGAGATACACTTGGAGGCTGTGAACGAGCGAGTTTGAACATGCACTTAGCGTCCATGATCATGCGAGTGTGAAGATGCGCTTGCAGGCGGCAATAGATGATATTTGGAGATACACTTGGAGCCCGTGATCAAGTGAACTTGGGAATGCACTCTGAGCTCGTGATGGAGCGAGTTTGGAGATGCACTTGGAGGCAGTGATCGACCATATTTGCAGATACTCCGAGGCCGTGATTGAAGGAGTTTAGAGATACTGTTGGAGGCCGTAATCGAGCGAGTTTGGAGATGCGCTTGGAAACTGTGATCGAGCAAGGTTGGACGAGTACTTGGAGGCGGTCGATGGACTGCGCGCTGGGTGTTGAGACTCTAATCATCAGTTAGTGGACTCGCAAACTTGTGAATGTGACAAGGTGACTTTACCTTTGAGCTCTCATGGTGAGCAGGCCGATGGCAGTTGATCGTGCAGGGAGGCACGCCGGAAACTGAAGCTAAATTCAGGGGTCAACTAGTAATGATGAGAATGAAGGGAAGACAAAAAATCTTGCGCATGCTGTACTCAGTGTATGCTGTACTCGGTGTATGCTTGTACTCGGTGTCAACTCATGATCATGGCGTGGCGAGATAGAGAGCGTTGACTTAACATTGTGTTCTGCGATGATGGTAGCAGATGTGGACGAGAAAGAGAGCAGTGGGGGATCATGATGTGAACGATGTGGAGGATACGAGCGAGTATGCGAAATCAAGCGTTCAACTTTCCTGATTGGGTTGGGAAGACCTCGTATCGGTGTTATTACATGCCAGATCGGGACTGGTACCTGCCTAATTGGGGATGGTAAATTGACTCTCACACGAAAGTCTCTTAAGTCCCAGTTACTCATGATGATTTGCCCCATCTCCTCTCATCTGTCTCCTTCTCGTCCTCAACTCTACCATCACCTAAGAACACGAAGTTCACTCATCCCTCTCTATCTCTCCATGCCATGATCAAGAGTTAACACCAAGTACAGCATACACTGAGTACTGCATTCACCGAGTACTGTATACACTGAGTACGGCATACACCGCATACTGCATCAACCCAACATCAACTGTCTTACGCCTCCAAGTACTCCTCCAATCTTGATCGATCATGGCCTCCAAGTGCATCTCTGAGTTCACTCGATCTCGGCCTCAGTGCATCTCCAATCTCGCTCAATCATGACCTCCGAGTGCATCTCGAAATTCACTCGATCCCGGCCTCCAAGTGCATTTCTGAGTTCACTCGATCTCGGCCTCAGTTCATGTCCAAACTTGCTTAATCACGGCGTCCAAGTGCAGAACTGAATTCACTCGATCTCGGCCTCCAAGTGCATCCCCAAACTTGCACGATCTAGGTCTCCATGTGCATCTCCATAATCGCTCGATCCCGGCCTGCATGTACATCTTCAAGGAGCGACGGCGGTTGTACAGTGATACAGGGGTCACAGAGATGGACAGAGTGACAGGGAGTATATATTCGGCAGACCCTGGAGTAGATATACATCCTCTTATTTCCATCTCATCTTATCATACAATGGAAATACACACTGTATCTTTCCCAACTTTTGGTCTCACTTGCTCTGTCCAAGATGTCGTGGATCCATGCAATTGCGTGGATCCTCAACACCGGGTAGTATCATATCTTCTCACCCAATTCCTACGCTCCTCTAACTAGAACTGCTCATTCTCATCAATTCCTTTTGGATGTCGCGAGAGTGCGGCAGAATGTTGATTGTGGGCTCTCTGCGTTCTAGCTCCATTGTTTCACCACAACGGCCTCCAAGTGGTGCATCTCTAAGTTCTCTCAATGGGCGTGTCGCATGTGCTCCTCCAATTATGGTCGAGTACCATTTGCGGCCAGATTGACCATTTGTATATATATAGAAAGACTTAAATAATGCATGCCATATTATGATGTAGCAAATCTTGTGACTGTAACAAAGACGAAATGCCTTGTGGTAATGTAAAAACCACTGCTGTGGGAATACGGCACCAAGTCTCCCGCTGTGCTGCGCAGCAGTCTCGGCTTCCCTTGAAGTCTCTCGCAGATCTGCGCAGAGGTCCCAGGAGCTCCAAAATTCAACTAGCCTATCAGTCAAATCTCATAGCATCGTGAGAATGCTCTTGCAGAGTCTGAGAGCACTTTGGTTAGCTCCAGGGGGGTCTGGGAGCATCTAGAAGTAAATAGACACACTGGTGAGGTCGCCCGGAGTGTCTGGGAGGATTGCGTGTTGCTTCCGGACCAATTTACAGTTTGCTGATGCAGTGGGCGCTTACTGTAGCTGTCTGTAAGTGAAATCATCTTATCAACTGTGAATTGACATGTTCAGTGTATGGTGATTGTATAGACATTGACAGTAGGTACACAATCTAGCTGTTGGTATTACTCGTTTTGATTGACCCTATGCAATTGATTCATGCCATGTGCATCCAACATCATACGCATCGCCACGATCTCGGAATCCAGGGTTGTCTCATGCTGACTGGGGTCATTGGGCAGACCATCACCCAGACTGTAGTGCAGCCTACCTTCCCTGTTGGCAGTGATTTCTTCACCATCAGATCACTCTTGTAGTCATTTTCATCTTCCTGAGGTGCAGACACTCATGACGTGAGGATAAGGGTTACATGGCTGAGGAGATTGTAGGTTTTCCATGCTGGAATATTTACTAGCTAAGTGCGATTGACCTCTGGCAGCTCTCATCGAAGGCATAGAAGACAGTGGATGGTATAAATGCCACTCAGGCTGTTTATTTATGTCAGTCCAGTCAGTTATTTGACAATAGCAGGCACACTGCACCATCCTCGTGAACAAAACGAATCCGATAACTGCATGATCATATATAGTGTACAGGCATGTACACTCATGCTTGACTGCAGATCCATGGTATCGTGTGATTGTTTCACACAAGGGAGAGTGAGTATATGTATGGAGAATTATGTGGTAAGATATTAGAGAGGGATCTGAGTGCCATAGCAGTAACCTATATATACTGGCCCATACCTGGCCTCTGGTCATGTATTGCTGTTACATCTACTCCATCCTACATTTCTCACTCTATCTCAGTTTATCTCTGTATTCAATATTGTAATGGTTAAACCCCAGTACTTGGAATGGTAATTGTGATAGAAACAATGCCAAATAATTAATTTGCAGTAATCTATATTATAGGTGCCTCTCAGTCTAGTATAGCCACTTAATATCTCCTACATACTCCCACCAGCATATTTTTGCAATCTGCATCTAGTTTTCATTCTATCCTAACTGACTGACTCCATCCTACTCTCACCAAGCTTCATATCTACAATCTAGAACTCTTACTCAACATATACCAACTCATCTAATACACTGTAGTCTCCCCAAGTTCTATCTATAATATTTTCATCTTATACTTATATTGCATAGTTTCAAATATTGCGGACCAATTCCATAGTTTTGAGACAGACAGTCTGCTGTTCTGTATAAGGGGATTCTATTACTATCGTCAAATGCTGACTCTGATCAAGTTCTGTCTGCATGTCTGCAGTCCCCTCTCAGCTATTTCCATTTCCTATTTACTCCCATCAGCCTCATACTGACCTTCTTGAGCCTGATTCTTGCAAGATACATCTCCACCATCTTGGTGTAACTCTGTTTGAATTGAGACTGAATATTTTGAACCCACTTCCAGTCTATTGATTTTCTATTGCCATTATGTCTGCCCTTAATATATTGAGAATACCCTCTCCAACATATTCCCCTGATACTTGTATCAATTGCCTACATTCCATTCAAAGTACGAAATACTTATTCCCTTTTCAGTTTACCCTTGTCATATTCTGAATGATATTTTTAGCCCTCTGCCCAAAGTTTATTTTCTCCCCAACCTACTTATACCATATCTATACTATTTATCACCTCTACTTCTTCCACATACCAATCTCCCATTGAGTTCCAGTTACCCATCTGTAACATTTCCAGATATATCCGAAAGAGCAGACCACCACTCTCTTTGAGTACATTCATTTATTAACTTAATGTACAACTTCTAGTCTAACTCCTTGTCTATATTCAAGTATATATTTATGCAATATAAGCAAAGAGTCCATATTACACCCCATAATTATACATTTCCTAATCAGAAACAGTCCTGTTCAGTCTGAAACGTGTCAAGCAACTGGAGAACTATCCCCAGAGTTAGTCATTCCCAAGACCTTTTCCACAACTAGCTAGATTTCAAACAAACTCAATCTGGTCCATGTATTCCAATAGTGAATATTCCATAATTGATGCCAATGTAGTATCTGAGTTTCACTAGTATCAAAACCTGATTGATATGTGATACATCAAGCTGTATATGTTCATTAACATTCTGATTTTGAATACAGAACTACATTAAAAGTTATAATAGAAATGTCCAAACTAACCACGAATTTCATTAATATAGTATTATTTCAACCGCTACTCTATATATAATACCGCAATGCAATTCAGAAACTACAAAGTATCAGAGTATAAAACATTGCAAATATCTCATCTAGATTCAATCACATTAGAATGAGAAGTCATAGCTTCATTGGAACCTACATGTTAAGCCTGCCCACATGAATTGTTTCTACTGGAACTGGTACAAATGCAATAGTTGGGGTTTTCCAAGTGGTAAATCCAACTACCATGGGCCAATCTTTATCTCCACTCTATACTGAATCACTTAAAGCTTTAAAGGACAGTTTCAAAAACTATACCCAAGCTATGTTACAAGTAAATATCTATCTAAACGAGAAGAGTTGAAATAACAACTGAATCTGTCTGTGAAAATATCTCCAATAGCTATGACTGACTGTCTACACTATTGGATTCCTATATACGTACACTCAAGTTATAATACAAAAACATTCCTACTTATTGATCGATATTTTGAAGTTACAATTAATTTTGAAGATAACAGAAATATGGTTCGAAGTTGCAAAAATGAATTAAATCGACTTCTGTCAGTGTGAATTGAATCTTCAGATATATGTACAATACTTCAAGTTGTCTGTATATGGCGAATAAGGGAATAGTAGATTAAAGTTGACAATATACAGTTCGAAGTATCAAATATGCTATAAGTATATCTTCATTCGGATTGAAAATGGAGTTTGGTGCTGTAAATATATCAGATTAAATTTCTGTACTAAGACTATACTAATCTGGTTGGTTCACAGGAAGAATACTCACTTTTTGGGGTGATAATAACATACTAAAGACTTGATTCAAGATAATTAAGTATATTTGCAAAGAAAGAAATTCAATATGCTTGAATATTATTAATAGGTATACTGGAATTTGTATATAAAACTTATTGTTTGTAATACTTCATTTGTCAATAGAGATAGTAATATGTAGTTAGCTTGCAGCTTTCCTGAACAAAATTGAATTGGGAAATACTTATTCTCAGTGTTCAAATTATGTAAAAACACTTATAGCACATAATAATTATAACCAGTTTCAATATAGTACAGAATAATCAATAGAATATTGCAATCCCTCATCTTGAAGGAAGCTAATCTGTACATTGGTTAGATTTCATCCAGCCTTACCAAAAATCAATCCTGTGATATTTAACCTCTTGCATAATAGAGTTAGCTCAAAACTGGGTAATGGTAAGTCATTTTTGCATAAATGAATTGATTTGTTTCAGTTGTCAGACAGACATTGAACTGATCATAGTTGAGATAATAGATGGGGTGTAACTGGAGAATCCAATATGTATTAGATAAAACTTCAACATGCTAAAAGTTTTGAAATAGACTGTACTACCTTTAAATCTACTTTTCAGATCCTCAAATCATAGTGAAAATTAGATGCATTGGAATGTTCATCTGGAAAAAATTGCAATTACAGATTTTTGAATACAAAAGTTATCCTTTATCACTGGATTCTGGAAGATATATATTATATTTTTAAGTATTCTCATATCTTTACTTAAATCTTGTCGATTTTACATTCTATTTAATTCACATTATAATACATATCTAAGTATCATCAAAATATATGTCTACACAGTTACAATTAAAAATCATAAGCTAATACTATCATGAGTTTCTACTCAGCATTAACAATAATTTCCAACTGATACTCTTAAGCCAGCAAATAAACTATTAGTACTATCAAGCTTTCAACTAGTACCAAGTACATAGTGTAAACTGAATTGTATTTCTATATTGCATTTCTAGATATAGAGCTGAACTAAGTCTAAGTTACTGACAACTAGTACCCAGTGCAGTATGTTCAGCTCTGCAATATGCTGTCAGCTTCCATTGCATATCACTATTAAATATATAGGTACCACCAACAATGTGATTCTAAAATCATGTGAAATATGTATCTATACATATCTACTGATCTGCTTCGAAATACCATTTGCAATCACTTTTCACCCTCTCATCCTTTATAATTAAACATATCTTTATAATATATCCTGAATTATTGAATTTAAAATTTTAGATTACTATTTATCTAAGTATTCACAATTGCAAACAATTAATTCTACTCAACCTTGCACTAAAGATATATGAAATAAGTCCAATATACATTCACTGAATTTCTGTCTTTATAGTCTGATCTTAACAATGCCTCTTTATATACATACTGGGCTGTTTATATGTCACATTCCTATATAACTAAATAACTGTACAACAAGCATATTGATATATATAGATTAATCAATAAATCAAAAACTAAAACAATTGTTGGCTACATATTCACTTATATATATACAGATACTGATATATAGCTATCAATATTGAGTTAAGCTATATTCTAAAATTTTCCATTATGGAATATAGAAC
>Ga0307512_10001301_pt1 | contig 35799 bp, 44 predicted proteins | sample 14_EM_MG_FD_200267 | JGI IMG/M metagenome (GOLD analysis project Ga0307512, IMG submission 200267) | Populus trichocarpa ectomycorrhiza microbial communities from riparian zone in the Pacific Northwest, United States - 14_EM | ecosystem: Host-associated > Plants > Roots > Unclassified | place... | reverse complement strand
ATTCGCCCAATTTATAGGAAAAACAGATTCCAAGACCAAATATCGTTGACGCTCTGTTGACGCTCTGTTGACGCTCATTGTCAGGAGGTGGTTGGGCGCGTGAGTAAGTTTGTTTTGCACATCAAGGCGACTACTACGTCGAAAATGAACCGTGACGTACCAATGTCAATATTTTACGATTAACAGTACCATATCTGAATGCGACCATAAATATGAAACCCGAAACGCAGAACCGGAGATTGGAACCGACAGGTCTAGCCAAACCCGGCGAAACCCGCAGGTTGACGGGTACGGGTCCGGTATTGGCCCGCCAAGAGTCAGCGGTTCGGGTTTTTGGATGGTTCTGGAACCGAACCGACCTGTTTTTGCGGTCCAAACCCGGACTGCTGGCGGGTTACCCGGACTCGTTGCTAACACTAATTGTCAGCCATTCTTTGCAAATGAGATCGTGGCAAGGTTACAACACCTGTCTGAAAATGAGCGTCAACAGAGCGTCAACGATTTTGTGTATTGCATCTTGTATAATCCAAGGGCTGTGCTACAGCATTTATTCATAATTGAAGTATTGGCAGCCTTTATAGGCAATATCGGTATTGTCAATACAGTTACACCTCGAAATGAGCGTCAACCGAGCGTCAACACCGTGTCAACAGAGCGTAAACAGAGCATGAACACAGAGTCAACCGAGTGTCAACAGAGTGTCAACGCTTTTGGGTGTTGCATCATGTATGTTCCAAGGGCTCTGCTACCGCATATGTCCATAATCAACGTATTGGCAGCCGTTCTGTGCAAATGCGATCATGATATGGTCACTGCACCTGTCCGAAAATGAGCGTCAACAGAGCGTCAACGATTTTGTGTGTTGCATCTTGTATAGTCCAAGGGCTGTGCTATGGCATTTATCCATAATCGAAGTATTGGCAGCCTTTATGGGCAATATCATGTTTGTCAATACCGTTACACCTCAAAATGAGCATCAACAGAGCGTCAACACACCATCAACAGAGCATGAACAGAGCATGAACACAGTGTCAACTGAAAGTCAACTGAGTGTCAATGCTTGTGGGTGTTGCATCATGTATATTCCAAGGGCTCTGCAACAGCATATGTCCATAAGGAACGTGTTGACAGCCGTTGTGTGCAAATGCGATCGTGACATGGTCACTGCACCTGTCTAAAAATGAATGTCAACAGAGCGTCGAAGATTTTGTGTGTTGCATCTTGTATACTCCAAGGGCTGTGCTACAGCATTTATCCATAATCGAAGTAATGGCAGCCTTCATAGGCAATATCGTGTTTGTCGATAGCGTTACACCTCAAAATGAGCTTCAACAGAGTGTCAACACAGCATCAACAGAGCGTCATCCGAGCATCAACGCAGTGTCAACTGACTGTCAACAGAGTGTCAACGCTTTTGGGTGTTGCATCATGTATATTCCAAGCGCTCTGCCACGGAATATGTCCATAATCAAAGTATTGGCAGCCGTTCTGTGCAAATGCGATCGTGAGATGGTGACAGCACCTGTCTGCAAATGCGCGTCAACAGATGATCAACGATTTTGTGTGTTGCATCTTGTACAATCCTAGGGCTGTGCTACGGCATTTACCTATAATCGAAGTATTGGCAGCCTTGATAGGCAATATGGTCTCTGTCAATACCACTACACCTCAGGCAGCAATGGAGCCTCCACAATGTTTGGTCTTGTAAATAAGGTAATTGGTAAGTTATTTGCTCGCTGCTATCCATTACAAATGTATTGGCATCCACTATGTGCAAAAGAGCAAGTGACACGGTCACGGCGCCATTCTGAGAATATCTGTCAACTCAGTAGCATCCGAGGGTCATCAATTGCTGGTGATGCAGATTGGGTAATGATGTCATCGAATGGATATTTCAGCTTATAATTGAACCATTGACCTCCTCCCTGCTCAAAAATACGTATCATTAAAAGAAAAACATGAATTAAAATATTATCGATCTCGCAATATGCAAAACATGCAAAAGGTGATTACTGGATGTCAAATGATTGATTGTGATTGAGTACTATAATCGAATAGCAAAAGCAAGCATGATATATGAATTCAAACATGGACCCACTGTACAACCCGCTGGGAACCCGCCCAATTCAGATGGGTAGGGAGATGTCCATGGACCCGTACCCGAATCGACAGTTCGGGTTTATTGACGACCCGGACCGCCAATCTGGCTCCGGTTCGGTTCCGACCGTACCCCGACCCGAAGTGACGGTCCAGACCGGTTGCTAACACGCATCACGTTATCACAGTATACAATGACATGTTCGATCACATGGATGGCATGCTGCGAGCTTTGGCCAAGAAGCAGACTCAATGGCAAGAAGAGTGGTTCTTCGCTGTGAAGTTAGATCGACAGAAGCTTTCCAAACAATACGCCGAAGTGACTCCAACGATGTGGATGCTTTGTATTTCCGCACACATTCACGATCCTTTCAGGAAGTTGCGATCGTTTAGAAAGTGGGACAAGGGAATGGATATTAATCCTGAGGACGAAACATCCTACACTACACAATACCAAGAGGCCTTTCGGAAGTATGTCGAGAATGAATACTGCGCCAAACATCGACGTGTGCAGGTCAATACACTCGAAACCGTACCAAGCAGCAATCTCGTCCCCTCTGCAACGGCTTCACGGTCCTATCAATCATACTTTGATCCATATGATTTGTCCAGCAATGATGAGGAATACTTAATGCCTAACAATGTGGCTGAGACGACACACGGATGAAGTGATCGCTCAACACGCATATTGACTGCCGCCAGGCTCTATTTGAATTCGCCGCCTGAAGCAACAAAGAACTGGGGACAAATCAATCCAGATCTCAATGATTACCACTCGGACCCAATAGAGATTAGCAGTACATTTTGGATACCTGACATAACTGATTGGTGGCGACAACAGGAAGAAACGCACTAAAAATACGCTGATCTCTCCAATGTGGCGCGCGACATATTCTCCAGCATACCGCATGGTTTTGGAGTGGAGGCCAGTTTTCCCTTGGCCGAGATGTTACCGGCTGGAGGCAGTCAAATACCACAGGCAATACCCTTCGCGGAAAAGTCGTCGTAAGGCAGTTTGCTCGAGCCAATAACGGGTTATTGGCAGGCACTGACCCATAATCAGATACCACGAACACAAAAAGCTACTCGGAAATGAAGAACGAGGTGGAGGACAGGAAATTACCCAGAATGGCCAAGGTTCACGACTTTTTGGAGATGTGGCAGGGCAGCCAAAACCTACAGGCTACCCAGAAGGGATCTCACGCTCAAAAGATGCAGATGACCGCCGTGGGATACATTTCCGACACGGCAGAGATCGTCAAAGCATCCTGGTCACTCTTTCAACATGACGGTGCCGCTGCATTTAAATTGTCAGAAAGATCACCTTTGCCACCAGCTTTGTCTGCAAAGGACCTCCCTGGCGGAAGAAGTCAAATCTTAAATGTCCGCCGAATACGGAGAATCAACCGTCATCCAGTCGAAAGCGACAATGATAGCACACCTGGAAGCATTTCGGATACCGATGATTGGCTTAACTGGAATGGCGACTTGGATAATCCAAATGACAGTGAAGAGGATTCTGGAGCGGACAATGAATCCGATATAGAGCACAACAATGGCATCGAGGATCCGGAATGCCCAGAGCAGCAGGATGTGAGCGCCGCGCCAAATGTGGCTGGATAGATTTGGCCAACCCAGAAGTCAAAGACACAGGCTGAAAAGGTGTTGCTGACGGTCACTGAAGTTGAAACACGGAGAAATAAAGGAGGAAAGAAAAATTAGGACAGGATGCGTCAATGCTTCACCAGCTTTACGTAGCTTGACCGAGGGTTTCAGTTAGAGATGTATTCTGGGCGAATGGTAAGAAGTAGCTTGTGAATATCGGTTCATAAAGAGATGCATAGCAGGCGCAATGAATCTTTTGGCATGAATCTTTCGGCATGATACATCATTTCTAGTCGTGTAACAGTGAACAGTGCAACATGATTACGCCGCTTGGCGTTGCCACAGGGCCAAGTCTTAATTCAGCAGAAGGACAATCGATAAAATCAAATCAAGATGAATACAATGATAAATGGCAGCATATGTTGAATGGAGAATACATTAAAATGAGGGTCAACGGTGCGTCAACTATTTGTGGACTTGTAAGTACGGTAATTCACCAGAGACTTGGACGTTGTTATGCATAACGGATGTATTAGCTGCTTCTATTGGCAAAAGGGATAGCAACACGGGCACCGCCCCATTCTTAGCATGAGTGTCAACGGAGCGTCAACGATTTGTCGTCTTGTAAGTACGGTAATTCACCAGTGACTTGGTCATTGTTATGCATAACGGATGTATTGGCTGCTTTGATTGGCAAAAAGGATAGCAACACGGTGACCTGCCCATTGTTAGCATGAGCGTCAACGGAGTGTCAACGATTTCTGGTCTTGTAAGTACGGTAATTCACCAGGGACTTCGTCGTTGTTATGCATAACGGACGTATTGGCCGCTTTTATTGGCAAAAGGGATAGCAACACGGTGACCGCCCCATTCTTAGCATGAGCATCAACGGTGCGTCAACGATTTTTAGCTTTGCATGTTGAGTAATTTATGTTCCGATTGGTTGTGGACATCCATCTATCAGATATTGGCAGCCTTTACTGGCAAAAACAACAGCGACATACTCCCTGCGGCATCCTGAAACTGAGCGTCAACGGAGCTTCAATAGTTTTAGGACTTGCATATTTCGTAAGCCAGGCGTCGCGCGGATCTTTGCCTGCTTGACAGTATTATTGACCGCCTTCCTAGGCAAAAATGCCACATATGGAATGTGAAACACAGATACCAAATTAATCGTCATTGCAACCAACTCAACAAGCAAAAGCACGTTGTCGGTTGCTGTAAATGCAATATCGATAACATACGATAATCACACTGCAAATTCAAGATCGTTATATGAATCTATACATGGACCCGCTGGGCGACCCGCTGACAACCCGCCCCATTCAGCCGGGTTGGGAGTTTACCATGCAACCGTACCCGTGATGGCAGTTCGGGTCTATTGACCACCCGGACCGCCGAGTTGACAACGGTTCGGTTTGGACCAGGACCCGGACCCGAAGTGATGGTCCAGAACAATTGCTCACACTAAGCTGAGGAGAATGACGATCCGTCGGACTTGGGCTGTGCTGCAGGCAAACCCCCAATTAGCCTGAAGCAAACGGAGTTCTCCTTGAAGCAATTTGCCAAAAGGATGGGGCAGGCCAACAATAGTGTGTTCAACAAGTGGAAGAAAGTATGGGAGGCGGGGTTTCTCGAGAAGAAGCATCGGTCCATTATCCGGGGGCAGAACCGATGTAATGGCAGTCATGATTATGTTCTCAGCAATGGCACATGACGTGTCCAGGGCCGGGTAACCTCAATCTTATATAGACGACTCGCGATCTCTCTGAGATCGCTAGCGATAATCTTACCTATCAACTACTCTATTATATTACCACATCCACCTGTGCAACCGTATCTTCTCATATACTCTCATACGCGGCCATGTACGGATATACGGCCTTACACTATTATCGCTCTTAATCAATTCGATACATTTCGCTCACGGGATCTCGCGATTCACCCATTTCGACGCGTCGCCACGAAATAACTCTTTTTATCACAAAACATGACTCCGAAGAAGTTTACCAGAACTCAATTGTGCGTCACTGACATCCATGAGAGTGATGACACTCTGCAGGCAGCGGCATCGACAGCCGAACGCACAGCTCTAACGGTCTTACCGGAGGCCGAGTTTGAAGATGACGATGACCTCCACGATGACCTCCACGATGACCTCGGAGGTGACAGAAGCAACGATTGCCCGATCGACAACGATAGCGGTGATCTCCGTTCCAAAATTAGTGACGAGGATCATCTAGAGGTGGCGACCCAGAACCGGTTGATGCTGGAAATGCGGCTTGAAAACCAAGCCCAGTGGAAAGCGGAACAGAGATCCGAATGGGAGAGGATGGCGGCGGAACGGGAATGAATGGCTGCCGAACGGGATCAATGGGCCGCCGAACAAGCCGAATGCACCGAACAGAGCACCATAGGCCCAGGACCGAATATCTACAAGATGGTTGACCCCGTAAGGTTCTGCGCCGGTGCAACAGAGCTGGACCTATTTCTGGAGTCGTTATGTTCGAATTTCAACTCCCACGGCCACCTATTCCCATGCGGCGGACCCCATCACGTCAACTACGCGATCTCTCTTCTGGACACCTGGAGTAATCATCAAAACCCGACACTTATACAGACGGCGATGACAGACTCTTCGGAAAGGGCGGGCGACATATCTGCGGAATACGACCCATGACTACAGGACTTCGACCTCTTTACACAAGAGATGGCTAAGGTTTAAGGAGATAAGGACCGACGACGCGTGGTGCTGATGACGCTGATGCAGTGATACATACCACTTCCACAAGAATCGGTCAGAGCGTATGCGAATCGTTTGAAAGCTAATTAGAGACAGGCCGGGTGGAATCTACAAAAGCACGAAGAAGTCCTCTACAATATTGCCTGGGCAGGCCCCCGCAACTCTCTCAAGAACAAAGTTGGACCGATGACGCCCGCCTGCGGCAGATTTGACACCTTGGACGAATTCTTCGACAAGGCCGCGGCCTCGGAAGTTACACATGTCGAAAACAAGAAGCCACAGCAGCAGCAACAACAGAAGCAGCAACAACAGCAGCAGGAACAGCCTATGGAGTTGTCTTCCAAAGGCAGCAAACGAGGCTACCGGCCATCCATCTCCGAGCCAGCTGACACCAGCGGCGGCGGCAAATCCGGCCAATCGGGATCAAACAGACACGGCAAATCAGGTGGCGGAGGACAATCGTCAGGCGTACCACCGGCGCCATGGATCTCAACGGAAATCTTCGAAAGCCGACGTACTACCAGCAAATGCCTACGATGCAGATCTCCGAACCACAAGGCGAGCTTCTGCCCTAAATACTCACGAGGAGGTAACTCACCGCAGAAGGACCAGACATTAGCTCCAACCGGGGACAGAAGACACCAAATCAAACGACAGAAGTCCTTCGACAATCAGCAACCAAAAAACTCATAGGGCTCTCTCGGCATCTGGCCTGACGGGAGAGGTTCCACGAGGCGGAATTGGGGTTGGAGAGGTTGGCAATACAGACTATGATGGCGACGATGGACAGCATACAACCACATCGGATCGCTTTCAAGTCAAGGGTGTTGTTGGAGAGCCCAAAAGCTGTCATGTCAGGTGAGTACTGATGCGGCACATCCAGACCGGACACGTCCCATATTATTCACGAGGTTTATATAAGAGATGGAAATGGGGAAATGCAACGGGTGTGAGCTCTCAGCGATTGCGGCGTGACGAGCATCTTTATGTCACCGAGACTGCGAAAACGGCTTGGTGTAGCGGACGAACCAGCATACGTCACGAGTCTAGGCCTCAATGGCCAAGGAATGGCCCATGCAAGCGACAGTCGAAAAACGGCGTTCACGGTTCAGTATATGGAGCACTTATCACCGGTTCAAGGAGCGGAGATGCTAGTCGTGACTATGCGGGCTTACGACTTGGTTTTGGATTGCCTTGGTTCCAGTTCAGGAACCCCGGCGTCGATTGCCAAAGCGGTCGACTTTTGGCTCTTCAAACCCCAGGGGGAGCGGAAGTGGTTGCAGTGAACCGGGTAGAGCATCAGGAATGCCCGGGGAATGTACCAGGATCTACAACTGGGGAGGAGGCGTGTTCTGAAGGAGGCGGCGGTATCCCAGATATTCAAATCCTCGGAGCAACTGCCTTTGACGATCAACTGGCCAGTGAGCAGGTCGTCGGGACATTCTTCCTAATAGTGGGAGATTGTACAGGGCTGCTGGGAACAACCGTGGAAGACATCACTGATGGTGAGTGACATAGGCCCCAGGCGGTGGACGGGCGAGCAGGGAGCAGCGGCGGTAGTCGCGGCAGCTGAGTGTACCAACAATGCGGACCTTTAATGACTGCTACCGGCACGCCGAGACACGAAGGGAGTACTGGACGGCGGGGCTTGGCCCTATTGGGACGAACCATTTTACATCCGGGCTGCTGGATATCCCTTCATACCGCTCCATATCTATTATGAATTGAGAACTACTGTGTGCAGATGGAGCCGGCACAACGACCAAGATGGTGCTTACAGATGATGGAGGACATATCCCGGCTACATACGGAGAATTTGTGGATGTTTTCAGCAAGGAAAAGGCGGAGACACTCACGCCGCATCGGTCAACCGACCATGCAATTGACTGGGAGCCCGGCTATAACTTGCCATATGGGCGGATTTACAACCTATCCGAGTTCCAGTTGAGGACGTTAACGGCGTACATCGAGGCAAACCTACCCAACGGGTTTATCCAGCAATCGTCATCGCCGGCGGCAGCGCCAATCCTCTTTGCCAAGAAGAAGGATGGAGGGTTAAGGCTTTGTGTGGGTTACCGCGCGCTCAATCTGGCGACGGTGAAGAATCGGTATCCCCTTCCCCTAATCTCAGAGATGCTTGACAGTGTACATGAGGCCAGAATATTCACGAAACTGGACTTCCGCGGTGCCTATAACCTCATCCGGATCAAGGAAGGCGACGAATAAATAACAGCTTTTCGAACGCGTTACGGCCAATTCGAATACCGCGTCATGCCATTTGGTCTAACAAACGCACCAGCTACGTTCCAGTTTTATATTGATGATTGCCTACGGCCATACATTGAGGACTTCACAGTATGCTACCTGGACGACATACTGATCTACTGGACAAACGAGAAGGAGCACGAGGAGCATGTGCGCCAAGTGCTGCAGCGACTTAAGAAATTTGGCCTCTATTGCAAAGCGGAGAAGTGTCAATTCGGAGTTTCGGAAGTCGGCTTCCTCGGGTTTGTCATCACTCCCGATGGAGTCGGCATGGAATCGGGCCGGATCTCCGCAATCGAGGACTGGCCAACACTGTAGTCAGTGAGAGATGTTCAGGAGCTTCTCGGATTCACAAAGTTCTACCGAAGATTCATCCGGAAATATGCCAAGGTGACCCTTCCACTGACTGAATTACTAAAGTAGACAGAGGCAAGCCCGCGAGGCGAAAAAGGGGCACAAACAGTCCAATGGGAATGGACTCGGAAAGCCGAGTTGGCCTTCCGGAAAATAAAAAGGACCTTCACTGAGGCATCGATCCTCCAGCATTTCGACCCGCCCAAGCCAATCATTCTCCAAACGGACGCGAGTGGATTCGCAATTGCAGGCATTCTCAATCAGTACGATGTTTTCGGGGTTGTCAAACCAGTCAATTTCTACTCCCGGGAGTGCTCTCCAGGCGAACAGAAGTACGACACTTATGATTGGGAGCTATCGGCCATCATGGAAACATTAAAACAGTGGCGGCATTACCTCGAGGGCGCCAATTACAAGGTCTTAATTCGGTGCGATCACAAGAATCTCGAAAAATTCCAGACATCCAAAGTACTCTCCAGAAGACAAGCCAGGTGGTCAGAAATTCTTTCGGCTTACGACATTGTCATCGAGCACTTGGAAGGCAGCAAGGACTCGGCCGATGGCCCATCCAGACGGCCCGACTACATGATCGGCTACGAACGGCCTGTGGCACGACTATTGGCAACCGTCACAGTGGAACCATACGACGATCTCATGCCAGCAATTCTCGCGGCCCAGGCTTCCGAGTCTTCTGCTGTCGACGTCTCGGCAAAGCTTGTCGACCGACCAATGATAGACAGCACAGATAACGCCAAAGAGGAGAGCCAATGGAAAGTCGTCACGGGAGTCTTGACTTACGAGGGGAGGATATACGTTCTAGCGACCGATTCACTACGCGGAAAAGTGATAAGTCTATTCCATGACAATCCTGAGTCCGGTCATTTTGGAGCTCTCAAGACTACCGAGGTGGTATCTAGCGATTTCTACTGGCCAGCAATGGACTCGCGTGTACATAAGTATGTCAGCGGCTGCGAAGTATGCCACCGAATCAAAGCTCTTCGGTACGCCAGGCACGGGATCAACATGCCCTTGGAGGCACCATCACGGCCATGGGAAGGCGTCACGATGGACCTCGTCACCGACTTGCCAGAGTCAACGGCATCGGGCTACACCGGGATTCTCGTTATCGTGGACCGACTGCCAAAGATGGCAATCTACTGACCGTGCCGGAAGGATATCGCCTGGCCGGAATTGGCCCAGCTCTTCTTTGAACACGCCATCTGCAAGCGCGGCGTCCCGGACAACATTATCACAGATCACGGCACGCAGTTTACATGCCGATTCTGGACCCGGGTATGTTCTCACTTGAGTACTGACCATCGGCTCTCGACAGCCTTCCATCCACTGACGGACGGGTAGACGGCGCGTCAAAACCAGACTATGGAGCAGTATCTCCGGGCTTTCTGCAACTACGAGCAGGACAATTGGGTCGAACTCTTGCCGCTAGCCAAATTAGCTTACAATAACGCAATACACGGGTCTACGAGGATCACCCCTTTCTGGGCGAATTACCACTACCATCCGGTGATGCAGTTCAAGGCCCCCAAGCAACCATCTAGCCTGAATTCGGAAATCCAAGCAGAAACTTTCGCAGCCGGCTTGGAGGAAACTGACCAAACCCTCCGTAAGAACTTGCAGGAGGCTCAACCCAATCAGACAAAGCACGCCGGCGGCAAAGAGGTTGTTTTCGAGGTTGGAGATAGGGTATGGCTTTCAACGTGGCACTTCCGGACGACAAGACCGTCAAAGAAGTTGGATTACAAACGGACAGGACCGTACACGGTAAGTAAGGTCATCAATAAGAATGCTTACAAATTAGACCTTCCATATACGATCCGGAAGGACAACATTTTCCACGTCTCATTGCTCGACCGCTATACACCTCCTACCGCCGGCCAGCCGCCATCTGAACCGCAGCCGACGGTCGTCGACGACTCTGACGAATGGGAAGTCGACCGGATCCTCAACTCTAAGCGGCGCTACTGGAAGCTCCATCATCTCGTACAATGGGCGGGTTATAGTTACGTACCGACTAGCAGGCAACATGCGGAGATTCTCGAGAATGCGCAGGAATTGGTGGTTGAGTTTCACTGAGAGCATCCGAGGAAGCCTCGACAATGATTGGACTTGGAGCAGTGGGATTGGATGTTTTCTATGGGGTTTTACTTTGCTTACTTCTTATGGATCTTGGGCCGGTATAAATGGCGTCGGCATGGGTTTTCACCACCTACCACTGGAGGTGGAGTTTCCCCGTGCACCGAATCCGCTTAGAGGCTGCCCATAGAGCACAGATCGGTTGTGGGACTTATTAAGTCGTGCGGAGGCGTATGCATCGGTTTCGTTTCCTTTGTGGGGTTTCTCTTGTTATATAGACTTATGTGGCAGCCCAGGGGGTCTGCTCCTAAAGGGGGGGATGATGTATTGGCAGTCATGATTAGGTTCTCGGCAATGGCACGAGACGTGTCCAGGGCCGGGTAACCTCAACCTTATATAGACGACTTGCGATCTCACTGAGATCGCTAGCCATAATCTTACCTATCAACTACTCTATTATATCACCACATCCACGTGTGCAACCGTATCCTGTCATATACTCTCATACGCGGCCATACACGGATATACGGCCTTACAACCGATTGAAACAAGTTCGACACGAAACCCTTCATTCGGAGACGGTGGTCGCAGATTTTTTGGCGCCATTCGAGACCTGGCTGCCATTGGTAAATTTCGATAATGCTGAATGCATCCGTCAGCAGTGGGTGGAGATGTTTTCAAAGAAATATGCAAGCAAAATTCGAGAGGCGAGGAAAAAGGGAAGGCGAGGCAACAACCGACCAGCGACAGATTTGCGACAGCTCCTGGGCAACACGGCGAGAAGTAACCTCCCAGAGTTGGCAAATACAACGTTCATGGTAATGATTAGCTGGGTGTCGAATGGCAAGGATATGGTTCTGGACCCGAAACAACTCGGAGCCTCGTAGACAGATGTGAGGCACTGAGAGGAGTTGGGTGATTTCATCGACAAAAACGGCGGCCCGGAAGAGCCATACGTTCTCAAATCTATGTTCAAGTGCACCTTTGAGCAGGATGAATTGGAAGAAGAGTATATAGGAATATCCAAACACGGGCAAATGATCAATGACCCCATATATGGCCAGATTACGTACAACTGTTGTCTTTCTAATGCTTTCAAGTTGAAACTTGGACATAATGTGAAGATATTTGTGTTGGAGATGAAGAGAGTGACAAGGAAGGAGATTGCCGAGCACGTCATTAGGCCGACGAAGGTAATCCCGCTAGCCGTGTTAAGGCTAGACGTGAGCAACTGTCAATCATTATATAGACATTGGAAGTTTCTGAGAGGGTGGAAGAGAGGGAGAAGAGGAGGGAGAGGAGGATGGTGGGCCAGAGAATGATACTTGTATTAATGTAAGTTCTGATTGAAAGAATAGAATTGATTATATTCCATCCACAAGTATTCGTTCAAAGGGTTGCTTCTCTGTGAAATACCTATCATTGAGAAGAATTTCAGCAGCGCCGGAATATGAGCTTATCTGCCCAGCTTACATCCGAGCAACTGAAAGAAATCATTGGGGACGAAAAGAACACGGACCAAAGTGCACGTGAGGTTCACGAGCAAGTGGAGGATGGTGAGGAGGTCTTCAATCCAGATAATTCAAGCGCAGTAGTGAATGCAGTTCTCAATACAATCAACAAAGAATTTGAACACGAGTGTCTTGATGAAGCAGTCTGGCTGCTGAATGCGCGTCCTATTCGCCAATCACCAGATGACCGTGTTCCACGCCGCAAGTATTCAATTCCAGGCCTGACCGGCACTAAGTTTTCGGCGCACCAGATTTGGGCAATCTGGTTCATTGTGAGGAGATTGGTTTGGGAGGGTGATATGCCAGGAGCACTGGTGGCGGAGGAAATGGGTCTTGGAAAGACTATCACCTCAGTTGCTGCCGCAATGATTTGCAAATTGGTCACTGAGAAAGTTGTAATGGGGTTGCCACTGTCCATTTTATGGGGGAATACCCTTGAACTGTGGGTGATTTTGGCACACAACGACTTTCCTGGCATTGTCGGTGAAGAACGAGAGTGGTATCCGCTCCAGAGATTGAATTCTGTGCCCCGCCGCCTGTTTGAGATCCAGTCAACACCACTCCACGGCCATCCAGCACTGATCTCAGCCCCTGAACCAATCCTGGTGGTAACAATTCCCGGAGTGGCTGAGACCTTCAAAAGTGTTATCGACGAGATGACATTTGGAACCGATTTCAAACTCATAAACTTGTTGCACGCCGAAAATGCGAATCTCACCCCCGAGGATCATCACACCAGTATTGATCAGCCAGAAAACCGATGGAATGTCCACCTTGTGTCGTATGATACCTTAACATCCAGAGCGAAACCATCAAGCAACGGCCAACTCTCTCACTGTGTATGGAGTTTTGGGATTTTTGATGAGTCCCATCGGTATAAGACTAAAAACAGTGTGGGCTGGCAAATTGCGATGAATGCGAAAATTGGATTCAAACTTCAAGTCACAGCTACCCCGGGATTCCATTCACTCTATGACTGGTGTTTTCAGACGATGTGGCTGTTTTCAGGTGCGCCTGGAGATCCAGAAGATGATACTGTGATGGAAAAGCATGGTGCTGAGGCATTGTATTCAGCTGTGAAGAGTTTGATGCATTCTATCCGGACTCAAGACGAAGAAGCTCAACAGGATGCAGCGCACCGGATGATTCAGATTGCAAAGCCATGGACAATCTGGCGGTGGTCAGAATCCAAACTCGACAATCGAAAACTTCTTATCCGAATACCAAAGGAGAATGCACACCTCGTTGATCTCGAGTGGACTGAGCAAGAGCAAGCACATCTGAAGACCCTAGTTGAGAGGTACACTTCGCGGGGTGCTTTGGGAGCATGGAAGGTTCATAGATTGCGGCTAGAATGTTTCTCGTTAGTGTTGGGAGACACCGAGGATGGCAACGATCTGTATGGACAATGGTACGATGAATGGCCACTCGATACCTGGGTGGAATCTCCGATTTTCTGTTGGCTGAGAGAGACATTTTTGCAAATACTTGTCAAGGAACGTGCAGAGTATCCCGAAACTGACCAAGAGGACGCATCAAGAGAGACGCTCCTTCCAGAAGAGAGAAACGAAAATGCACCGCCCAGTGCACCTCCTCCACAAAAGGCAGTGCTATTTTGTCCTCTTCCTGGCCCAGTATGTCACTTGAAGTGGTGGCTAACGATGTTTTTTGCAGATAATGTGGATATATACTACATGTATGCCGAAATGGGCAATGATGAACCCACTGAAATGCAGGTCAAATTCCAGGATTCACGAAATCCCTCTGTATTCATAACCATACCCAAAGTGGGCGGGACAGGCCTAAAGCTTACCGCTTCAAATCATGCAGTAATAACTCAGACATTTTGGGTAGTGAATGAGCAGCGGCAGGCATTTGCACTAGGTGTCCGGCTAGGGCGAAACTGAGTACCACAAACATGGTTACTGGATACAGGTCCCGGTGGCTGCGATAACCGCGCGAGTGATCTCCACCGACACTCAGGAGTTCCGCATTGACAGTCCTGCTTAGCTTGATAAGTCGACCGAACAGAACAACGTCGATGATATACCGGATTCTGGAGGCTCGTGAGGACTATACGAAGCGGCTGACAGAGAATGGCGACACGTTGCAGTCTGATGAACCATTAATCTCAGAGTGTTAGACGCTTCATCAAGGTATGCCTCTTTAGACATTCAAGCAACATAGTCTTCTTAACTAATACAAATAGTCAAAAAGGTTGTTTGTAAGGGACACTACACTGGAGAGATGAATCCTTTCTCTCTTCAATGTTGAAGTGAATCAAAGTTCTGATGTTGGAATTGTTGTATCTTGCATTAGAAATGGCTAGAGTGGGATTTCTTTGGCGTTCTTGTGCATTATTAATAACCATTTGGGATGAAGTGAATTGATATGCGACATTAGAAGTTCCTCCGGCTGACTGATTGCATGATAAATGGCATGAGTCTAATTGTGAGAATGATGCAGCAAAGGGCTTCAAGCAATTGTCAGTTGCGAATTGGATGATCACCGGAAAGCCTAAAGGCACGTTCGTATTTCGAATGAAAAATTCGTCCATTTTCAGGTGCACCGGAGTCTCGTCGGCAAATGTCATATGATTCTTTATGACAGATCGTGCACTGCATATCTACCAATCACATTTAGCAATAAGACTTTCTAGGAGATATTCAAGTACTTATGTCTGAGTGTGAGACACGGCTCGCTTATATGTGGCAAAGCGGGAGCTTTTTCACGCATATGGTTGAAGTTCAGGTGCACCTGAACTTCGACCATAAGCCAGCAAATGCTGCGGCTGTGCCACAAATATTCTGACACAGGTACTCAATATCGCTTAGACTGTCTTCATGCCAAATGGGATGGCGAATATGCCGTGCTGGATCTGTCACGAAGATATGCCCAGGTTCATCTGGTGCACCGGAATTTCATCCATAGGCCAGCAAATGCTGCGGCTCTGCCACGAACATCCTGACACAGGTACTCAATATTGCTTAGACTGCCTTTATGCCAAAGGGGATTGGCGAATATGCTGAGACATGGCTCGGGTATCCTTCGCTCAAATTCCCCTTTTCACTGCCTGGGTTTTACTGGCCTATGATTGAAGATCATTCAGAACTGAGATCTTCAATCCTGTCCAGAATGAGCTTCTTGGATATGTATGAAGCCAACTTTGACTAGCTGCGAGTCATTCTGGAGGGTATCATTTCAGCCCAGGCACGCCTCAAGAGCGATAAATAAGCCACCGATGCGCATGTACTTGCAGTACGTAGTGCACTTTGTATATTATAGGTTGCTTCATTCTCATCATTGTTTTCTTCGACTTTGAATTAGTTGACCCAGTGCACACAAGATCTATCAAGACAACTTCACCTTTAGGTGCAGGCGGCTCATCCCGCTCCACGCCTGCTAAGATATGAACCTATGCTTGATCAGTATGTGAAAGGCCGCTGCTAACATGCCTTGAACTGTCAGCTCCGTGTCAACTGTCCATTCGAGGAAGGTTGCCACTGCGCAACTCAACCATAAATGCACAAGCCTGGCCATTTAGTTACCCCAATCAACTCGATATTGACTAAGTAGTATGTTTGGACATTTGCAAGTTCGGGCTCAGGCAAAAGAGCTGTGGAAGCTTAAGAGCGAGACTATCAAAAGACTGATTCTGCTCAGCGACTCCGCAAGATGGCCGGCAACTCCCGCTCATCAATGTACCACACTTACTCAAAGAGGCCTAAGTTCTCCAATCTTTGAATCAAGAATTAACTGTATTCTGACTCAATGTATGTTTGGGCCGCCAAAACTCGTATCCGAAAATGGAGTATCTGGACCGCAATCCATCGAGAGAAGCTCCGAGAGAGAGAATCTTGCAAGCTCGAGTTTATGAGAAGACTGCTACGAAGAGTGCAATCAACTGTCAGAGTAAGGCGAGCCTGCAATCCTCAGCCATTCAATCCAAGCATATAACCATTTCACCTTCGGTGCACCTCAATTCCCTGGAACTGCATGCCTGCAACCATTATTCCTCTGCCCGCCGTGACATGAAATCTCACTATACTCATACCATTGTAGAATGTAGCTTTCAACCCCAATATTATATTTTAAGTCAACATTGTAGTTGTGAGATTCATAATGAATGTGTGATTTAATGGTGTGCGATTTACTAGATATTAGGCGCAAAATCAGAATGTGAGTGAGACTGTATGACCCATTTGTTAGCAATCTTGGCATTGATGAGTGCTTGAATCAATAAGATTACCCCTGAATCATCGTACATTACCATTCTTTCTCTACGTCTGGATCTCTCTCCTTTGTGTACCAAATTCTTTCTCTCTTCCTTTAACTACTGCAACTTTGTCGTGAAGGCTATTCTGCAGACACGGCCCAGATGAACGCATGAAATGGAAGTTATGCTTACGATACTGCCTTATCGCCTGCTAACTTAGCTGCAGCATCCTAACGCAATAGAATATCATGACAATCTATGTGTCCTTCTGGCAGATATACCACATATGGAGATTCATATTTCTCCTCGCTCAATAACAAACTCCAGTATTGAACCCTTGCAACTCAGTCGTCACTCACAAGGTCCGAACTAAATCTATCGAGTTCTGCAGATTCTCAATGCTGCACCATTTGCTATGCGGTCACAGCAAATGCTCGACCATTCACGCATAATGACTACATTTAGAGGAGTCATATGTAGGGGCTCATATTTTCATTCAGGTTCTCAGTGCTCAATTTGTGGCTAGCACCAAGGGCTAGTGGATGTTGCGAGTTGTCCTCCGGTGCATTTGGTTCCATTCTCTATGTGTGTTGGCTCTAGCCAACCTCCAATTCTTGCATCTGTACTGAGTGCTCATAGGAGTTGCTAACATTCGGCATCAGGAATCCATCTATTCCGGCGCACCTGACAAGGAATCCGTCTATTATGGCGCACCTGACAATTTCCGAACTCGCAACACGGACTGCGGTCCTCAATATCAATATAAACCGTTGAAGTCAGCTCTGCAGAACCATTTCATGGCGCGCCTCGAAATGCATCCTCCTCGACTATGTTGAAATTCTGTCACCATTTATCCCGTCATTGTATTGCACTTAATCCTATATTTCCTACTTTTACACTCTCTACCACATTCTCCAACTTGAGATCTTCATTACAGCAAATGGAACCTACGCTCAGCCAGGTAACGAATCACTATTCACAGAAGAATCGAGAAGCACACCTAGAGAGAGCACTCGCTATCAAGACAGCAGCCAATGTTCATTGTCTATCGAATGTTTGCCTTCCAATTATCTGCCTTCGTGTATCATATTGCGGATGACTGATATCCCCGATTTCAATAATTGATCAGGATGACGAGACCAAGCAGGAGATCGGTAATGACAAAAGTGAGGACACCGAAGAGTGTACCTTATCATCCGACATCGAAGATGACGATTTGGATCATCCACAGGAGGTCCTTCTTCTAGGTCTGGCGCACCGGGATATGTCATTACGCACTACAAGGGTTCCACTGCCAAAGAAACGGAGCCGTGCCGATACTGTCATTGCACGCCCTCCACTTGCAAATTCCCCAAATCTACCTGCCGCAATGGCACCACCACTCCTCACACGCCAAAAGTCAGCCCTCCACAACAAATTTTCCGAGTGTGACCGTGCACCATCCGGCCGGGCACTGGTGCTTCCCAACAAGTCTAGTGGAGACCAGAATATTCCACAACCCAAGGCCAGGAGTGACCAGAACGTTCCCCAACACCAAAAGGCTACATTTGTTGTAGCGAAAAGGTTCATGAAGGCAATGGTACTCACGGAGACTCCTTGGCCAATCTTATCCAATGACAAGTACTCGATGGTTGAAGAAGCTTGGAAACTAACGATGGAAGCCCAGGATCGTCAGCGGGCATTAGCAGGAGCACCTGTAGGTACACCATCTGTGTGTCAATTGCCTGGTGGTCCATCTCTCAAAATAGATCCGCAAACACGAGAAACTGTAAGTCTTGAATTCTGATTGATGCTCCTCTATCGGACTTACGGATATTGACTCCCCCGAAAATATACATATTTGAAACTGAACATTAGTACCATTCGAGGACGTTTGGCAGATGGGGCACGTCGAACTGTTGTCCGTAGTTACAGGTTGAATGTGGGCTCTGAGACTGAGCTTCGGATCAATGTGAAGGAGCTCCTGTTTGATGATGCTTACCTCTCCAAGGTTGTCGATGATAAGAAGTCTTGGTTCATGCCAATGGAAGTGCTTGATCTCATTTACCACCAATTTTTCTTCACCGCCAATAGCTTCGGACGCCAGCCAACAACATCACAGTATTTCCAACCTCTTGCTCCTCAGACTTTAGCACTGGCAGCTGCAGCTATTCATTGTGCGCTGTCTGAATACACCAGTGGGAAGAAGACCACGGTTATGTTATCTCAAGATGAATATCGAGGTACATTTGGCCCATCCCCTGTGATCAATTATCCTCTAGAAGCCAGTACACAATCAATCACACATCAGCGGCTGCATCAAACACCCCCCCCCTGGGGCGCAACTCCACTAGAATTGGTGCTCATCACTCCTCGTCGGAGCACCTCAGCCTAGATTGAACCTCTTCTATTTCGTTCCGCAATGAATTCCTCCTCTCAGCGCTCTTCTATCCCATTCTGCACTCTAGACCCCCCCTATCCGCGTTCCTCAGCCCGGGATGGGAGCTCCTCGATTCCCTCCGGCGCTCCTATAATGCATTCCACACTCCTTAAACCACCCCTTTTCGGCGCTCCTCCTCTGGGATAAGCACTCCACTATCCCATTGGTGCTCCCATGCCTGGATTGGCTCTCCTCAATTTGATTCCGCACTGCTACACCATACTCTTTCGGCACTCCTCAGTTTCATTCAGCACTCCTCCACCCTCCTCTTTCGGCTCTCCTCAATTTCATTGCGTACTCCTTAACCCCTCCTCTTTCGGCGCTCCTCAGCTTAAACTTGACACTCTCCTTTTTCATTCCGCGCTTCTCCAACACCTTTTGTGGTACTCCTCCTTTCCATACAACACTCCCCATCTGGCGCTCCTCTTTTCCCCTGTTAGTTCCCATTTTTCATCCGAATGTATCATATTGCCTCTCATACCCCCATTCTGATTTGCAGCTAGCTAACATCCCATTACACCTGTGTTAGATATCACAAATCGAGCCAAACAACATTGGAATTCCATTTCATCGACTCGCTAGGAACAAATAATCAGCAAATTGATGCAGCGCCTCCAGCTTCTTTGCGCCGTTGATGAATTGTGTGTTCCTGCTTTCGTTGGCCCTGATCAGATGGGAGATGGAGTGGATGACATTGACCCCATGTTTGATTGATATTTTTCGATTGCTTAGTTGGGTTATTGTTTCGGTGTACCTCCGTTTATATTTGAATCGCTCGCCTATTTCTTTTGTTTCCTCAATGCAGCGAGGCACAACATACAATGTTGGAGAAGATGATGGCTAGTATGATTCAGAAGTGATCATGAATAATAATCCATGCATCATATTCGATGTTGATGGAAGTGGATTGCTCATGTACATTCGAAGAGTTTCAAATACTGCATGCAGTCCTCCGAATCAATATCCATAAGATCCCAGGCATTTCTCAGAGTTTGTTTGTGATTCCCAGCGACACTCCCAGGTGCACCGAAAGTTCTCTCCGGCGCTCCGACGTGCCCGCAAACTTATCACAATCACACCCATCGTACTCCTGTACCAGTCATCAGTGATCCCAGTTACTCCTGCAGCTGTCGTGATAGATCCCAGTTACTCTGCAGGCCGGCCGGAATAACCTCCCAGGGTCTGATACTCTCCTGAAATTGACACTTCTAAGTTTACACTCCACATCCTCTCAGACACTCCTGGAGTCTTCCAGAGACTAAAATACATTTTGCTGATGTAGGGCATTCGGAATGGTGTTCGCCTTTTGTTGGATTGCCCGAGTACGATAACATCATTGGCATTGTGACAATGACTCAAGGAATCCTGAATGTAGTACAATGTCGCATCATCATGAGATGTTTATCGAGCATACATATAGAATTCTAACAATGCCCAGGTGCACTCAATTCCGTGATTGAATATGGTGAGCGGAGCAGGGCTTCCACCTCATAGAGACTGGGTTACAACTTCAAGTAGGTACCTCTTCATTTCCTTCATCTCCTTCGCATTCCATTGAGACACTTCTTCATATGACTTATTATTTGGTATGAGGTCGCGGTAAGCAGGAACAGATATCCAGGTTAGATTGTCCTTGTCGAGCCATTCATTTGTCTTTATGACGTGGACAATGCACTTCTGGAGGTGGTCAACAATGCTGATCTGCATTGTACAAAGCGGGTTGGGATTAAGGTGATCGCTCCCGATACAGGGAATATGTCGAAACACGATGACTCCATGGTATACATGGTTAGTTTAGAGTTCGGCGTGGTCTCAGTTGGTGTTGGCATCACTGAGATTTCTATACAGGTTATGCTCCCGTCAAAGATGCTGATCGTCAGGAGAGACATACTGTAATGGTGATGTCTTAGACTAGAGGGTAGGGTTGTTACGCTGGCACGTCATGCGGCCGGGTAAGCGACAACCTTAAATAGACTGCTCGTGAGGATTTTGATCAAGACCGAGAATCTTACAACATACTCATACACGTGCGATCACTCTGATCATCTGCAACCGTATTCCCACCAGTATAATCTATTCTCTTACTCAGCCGGACGTGGGCATACGTGCGCTTCTACTCTTCTCGGTCTTTCAGTGACCTGATACGTTTCTCCACACAGTTTTTCAATTTTACTCCTTTGTCAGACGCGTTGCAACACGCACAAAACCTACAAACCTAAGCAATTGACCACTCAATGTGTCCCAAACAGACCAATAGACTTCCGGTACGCATTGCCAATGACCATGGGAGCGCAGAGAGGATTCTCGCGTCGATCGCTCGCGAAACACCGAGCCTCGCCAGTTGGATCACCCCTGCATCAGTGACTTCGAGAGATCCAGCGTGGGAGGAAATAGAAGAAGACTCCGATCGCAGGAACAGAAACATCGACCACGACGAGGACCCCCTTTCCGACAAAGAGAGTGGTCATCACGACGACACTCCAGAACCTAACGAGTCTGCGTATGATAATGATGAGCCGACTGCACCATCCAGGAACAACCTGGAGGAGTTGGTGGAGCGACAGCAAAAGATGATCGAATTCCTCTTCCAGCATAACACCAAACGACTAGAAAGACGCAGATCATCGACCTCAGACGCAAAGGACAAGTTTAAGATGGCACACCTGGAACACTATTGTGGCAGGGCTGGAGAATTGGAAACCTACCTCCGCTCACTTCAATCGAACTTCCGGACCCATAAACACCTTTTTCACCAAGACAAGGACAAGGTTCATTATTCTCCAAACCACCTTGGAAGCTGGGCCTACCACACCAATCGCGTCATGCAAGGACGACTAGGATCGACCCAATTACCTGGGGCCAAGACATACAGAAGAACAACTCGCCCTACCTCAACAATCATAACGTTTCTGATGCGGGAATACAGAAGATGTAAGGGGACAAGGACCGGAGACTCAACGTGGCTAGAAAATCATTCCACGACTTCCCGCAAGGCTACTACAACCCGGAACAGAACGTACGAGCATACCCCAATCGACTATGGCGGAATTGGAGAGAACCAGAGTGGGGTGAAGTGCAGTTCCAACTGATGCTGTACGATATGGTCTGGGCGGGCTTGAAGGCCAACCTACTACCAACACTCAAACCATTTACCAAAGAGAATGGGAAGTTCAATTCCATTGACGAAGTTTTTGATCGAGCAGCTGATGTTGAAACTGAAGCGGAACCGTACGACGAACAGCGACTGATGCTACCGGGCGAGTCGCCTCGTCCGGGCGGGAAAAAGCGCAATTTCCGGCCATCACTCTCAGAAATCAAGGACGTACCTAAGATCCCATCCAAGCCCGACAAGCCCGATAAGTCATCGGCAGCTGCGGAAAGAATCTACCTCCGTCACCATGGGTAACCGGGGAGGTCTATGTATCGCGGAAGGTCAACAGGAAATGCCTACAGTGCGGTGGCGAAGGTCATAAAGCCTTCCAATGCCCAAAATACTCCAAACCGAACTATTGAGATAGTCGCGCCCCCGGAGATGGCAAAGGGAAAGACACAAACGGCAAAGGCGACAATCGGCAAAACAAGCGCCAACGATCCTTCGATACTCAGCAAGCAAAAAACTACCATACCTCTCCCGGTATCAAGCGCGGTGGGGGAGGTATGACGAGATGCAATGCTTACGGGATCTTATGGACTGCGGCGCAACCAGCATCATGATGGCACCGAGGCATCTCAAGCGACTCGGGATATCACATGAGGCGGCAAACATCACCACCCTCAGACTCGATGGAGGAGTGATGCAACATGTGAAGGACAGCCGGAAGACACGGATCACAATGTAGTATTTCGACTCTCTCGCAGCGGTTAATGAATCAGACGTGCTAGTCGTACCAATGGACGCGTACGATCTATTACTTGTAGTACCATGGTTTCACAAGAGAAATCCTGAAATCGACTGGGGTAACGGTCGATTGACTGCCCCACGATCCCCAAGTGCAAGTGGAGTAGAGGAAATGACACCGAGGACTACGGCAGTGGCATCGAAGGTCTCAGAAGCTGAAAATGACAAGCTCCTGGGGCGCGGTCAGAGTATACCGACACTTGGAGCAACCGTATTCGACGACCTTCTAGCTAGCAAAGAGGTCGTCGCAGCATATGCCCTACGGATCGGGGAATGCACAGGACTGCTGGGAGCGGGTTTGGAAGACATCACCTTCGATTCACCAGGTGATAATAGCCGAGCACTGGACGCGACGAGCAGGGTGCAGCGGCGGTAGTTGCGGCAGAAGAGCCCCTCAGAGGAGACGCTTGAATGACTGTTACCAGCTCGCCGAGAGCAGAAGGGAGTCACTGGACAGCGGGGCTTGGCTTCTTTGTGGGCGAACCGTTAACGACAAGGCCTCCTGCATTACTCCATTCTTCTCCATCACTTCCCTGCTGTGGAATACTCAAGCTAACAGAGATCGGATGCAGCAAATAGGGGAGTACGGACAGACGACGGGAACTTCATCCCACCAACATACTCAGAATTCGTGGATGTCTTTAGCACGACAAAGGTTGAAACACTGGCACCGCACAACGCAATTGACCATGCAATTGACCTGCTGCCAGGGTTCAAGATACCATACGGACGGATCTACAACTTCTCAGAAGTTGAACCCCGAACTCTGAAGCCATACATAGCGACGAACCTATCAACTGGTTTCATCCAGCGGTCATCATCATCGGCAGCAGCTCCGATAATATTTGCGAATGAAAAGACGGCGGCCTACTGCTATGCGTGGACTACAAGGCACTCAATTCGGGGACAGTCAACAACCGGTACCCCCTCCCCCTTATTTCGGAGATGCTCGAACGAATGCGCGCAGCCCAGATATTCACTATGCTGGACCTCCGGAAGGCCTATCACCTTATCCAAATCAAAGAAGGCCACGAATATGATACCGCATTCCAGACATGCTACGGCCAGTTCGAATACCGAGTCATGCCGTTCGGATTAACGAAAACGCCAGCAACATTCCAGGCCTACATTGACGACTGCCTACCACCTCATATTGACGACTTTGCCATATGCTACCTAGATGACATACTGATCTACTCGACCAGCGAGAAGGAGCAGGAGTATCTCGTAAAAAGGGTACTAGAACGACTACACCAATTCGGCCTCAATTGCAAAGACAAAAAGTGCCAGTTCGGAGCATCGGAGATCGGCTTCCTCGGATTTATCATCAGCTCTGACGGGATATTCATGGAATCAGACCGCATATCAACCATCGAAGACTGGCCTACGCACAAGTCAATCCGAGATCTTCAAGTGCTTGTAGGCTTCACAAACTTCTACCGACGATTCATGCGCAAATACGTCAAAGTAACGGCACCAATTTCCGAGTTACTAAAGAAATCGACAAGCAAACGGGAATGGACACGAAATGCAGAGCTCGCATTCCAGAAACTCAAGATGGCATTTACTGAAGCACCCATCCATCAGCATTTCGACCCGGCAAAGCCTATCATCCTCCAGATGGACGCAGGTGGCTTCGCAATCGCTGGTATTCTCAACCAGTACAACGGTTTCGGCATTCTCAGACCGGTCAACTTCTACTCAGAAGAATGCTCCCCTGCCGAACAGAACTATGACACGTACGATCAGGAGCTATTGGCCATCGTGGAGACCATGGGGCAATGGCGACACTATCTCGAGGGAGCCAATCATGAGATCCTGATACAGTGTGACCACAAGGATCTCGAATATTTTCAAACGTCAACTGTGCTCTCCCTGACACGAGCGAGATGGGCTGAGATCCTTTCATCACACAACTTTGTTATTCAACACTTGGAAGGAAAAAAGAACCCTGCAGACGGACCACCAAGACGACCTGATTACGAAGAAGTTTACGAAAGACCAACTGCACGACTCTTGGCAACCCTGGTGGTCACCACCGTTGAGCCATTCAGTGATCTCCTACCAGCGATTAAGGCAGCCCAGAATCCGGATCCACTAGCGACTGACATGAAGAATAGAATCGGTGGGCAAGACGGATCCAAGGATAAGGACACAGACATGCAGTGGAAAGTCAGCGCAGGAGCTCTCACCTTTGAGGGGAGTATATACGTGCCAGATGCACTCCGCAACTGAGTGCTAAGTCTTTTGCACGATAACGCTGAATCTGGTCACTTTGGAGGACTTAGAACTGCTGAACTCGTATCGAGAGACTTTTATTGGCTAGAACTAGACACCACCGTACGGAAGTACGTCGCTGGTTGCGAAGTATGCGACCCAATCACAGCACCGCACCACACACGATAGGGAGCAAATATGCCGCTGCCACCACCGTACCACCTGTGGGACGGAGTTACTATGGAATTCGTCACCGACCTACTGGAATCAACGAAGTCGCAATACACCGGGATTTCGGTCATAGTCGATCGATTGAGTAAGATGGCGATCTACGTGTCCTGCCGAAAGGATATCGACTCACCTGAATTGGCATGTATGATTTTTGAGCACGTGATCTTCAAGCACGGCGTGCCAAACAATATCGTCACCGACCGCGGAACAAACTGCACCAGCCGATTCTGGACTCGTGTCTGCTCCCACATGGGCATCCACCACTGACTCTTGACCGCCTTCCCAACGCAGACAGACGGCCAGACTGAGCGGCAAAACCAGACCATGGAACAGTACCTCTGAGCCTTCAACAACTATGAGCAAGATCACTGGGCCGAACTTCTTCCCCTGGCGGAATTCGGGTACAACAACTCAGTTCATGCCTCGACGAGGATGACACCGTTCTGGCCCATGTACCACCAGAACCCTGAGATACAGTTCAATGCACCGAAAGCGTCACATCTGAAGTCTGAGGACCAGGCGGACGCTACGCTCCAGGGATTGGCAGAGACGCATCCAACTCTCCGTGAAAACATACCTGAAGCATGGCAGCGACAGACGAAGTATGCCGGCGGAAAAGAAATTACATTTCACGTTGGAGACAAAGTGTGGCTCTCGACAAAGCACTTCCGGACAACCAGGTGATCTGAGCAGCTCGACTACAAACGCCCGGGACCGTACACTGTCAGTAAAGTCATCAAATAAGATTGCTTACAAATTTGAGCTGCCGAAGACGATGCGGAACCACAACGTGTTCCACGTGTCACAACTTGATCAATACACACCCCCAGTCTCAGGCCAGCCATCGAGCGAACCTCACCCGATGAACGTCTACGACTTGGAAAAATTGCAAGTTGGTCGCATCCTCGACTTAAAACGGCGTTATCGGAAGCTTCATTATTTCGTTCACTGGGACGGATATCAGAAATGTCCGTACGAGTTGGGAGCCAGCGGAAAACCTCGGGAATGCTCAGGAGCTGGTGGATGAATTCCATCTCAGCCACCCAAGGAATCCACTATAGTGGAGGAAAGGGATCAAATTGGCGTTCTTTCTCTTTTCTTTTGTAATAGGATGCGGTCGAGTACAAATGGTCTTGGCACGGGTTGTACCAACTCCGAATCACAGTCAAGTGGAGGTGGAGTTTCCCTGTGCACCGTATCCGCAAGACGATCGTGGGATTTGTTTCTTGTGTATTTGTTTGCCTTTCTCTTTGTATGCGGATATGCAGCCCAGGAGGGCTGCGGCTGAAGAAGGGATAATGTAACGGCGAGGTTTTAGACTAGAGGTTAGGGTTGTTACGCTGGCACGTCATGCGGCCTGGTAAGCGACAACCTTAAACAGACTGCTCGTGAGGATTATGATCCTTACCCAGAATCTTACCACATACTCATACACCTGCGATCACTCTGACCGTCTGCAACCGTATCCCTACAAGTATAATGTATTCTCTTATTTAGCCGGACGCGGGCATACGTGCCCTTACACATCACGTCCAAGTTTGTTCTTCGGACACTAGCACCAAATACAGATGTGGAGCTTGTGATGATGTAGGTCGCTATACTCAGGGCAATTTGCTAGCCATGCCGCTAAAACCGGTTTGCAACACCACAAGATACCCTCTGGGCAGAGAACTTTGTAATACCCGCTCTTGGTTTCGGGATTTTGTTTAATGGTTAGAGCCTGAAGTAGCCGCCAGAATACTTCATTCAGCACCTCTCAGATTGGTTGCCACTGCGCAGCCAGCCGCTCTTGCGGAATGTTGTGAATCTTGATTATAATTACCAGGAGAGTGACCATAATGACGCTGTGCATTGAGGACATCTGGACGATCTTCGACGATAAATTGCTAATTGTCATATATACACGGTACTGTGTCTGATTCCGAGCAAAATTCCCAAGATGTGTTCTGTTCGACATGCAGATCAAGGGAACTAGAGTGTCCCCAACTCTGAGTGTTGAATAAAAGTCGAACAGCATGTTATTATTCTGGAGTATCTCACCTTTTCGGTGTCTCTCACAACAGGTCCACAGTGTGGATTTCGGTATATGGGCGATCTGGTGGGGTATCGCTGGCAAATTCAAGCTGAGGGGCATTGATGAGATGCTGGGTGTATGCTGGCTGCCGCATCAACCGTCACATGCTTTTGATGATGTCTCGACTCCAGTATTTGGTAGAATGTGTGTGATTATCTTTCCATCTCACATCCTCGAGAATGTGTAGTTCCTTCTCCTCAAGTGCATGATCATCTCACATGCTGGCCATGAGCCTCTGGACGGTATCCCTGGTTATGAATCTTGTCAAATGCAGAGTGGTGTTCGCTGCATTCAGCATGTTGTCATGCTTCATTTTCATGCTGTTCATCTTGATCCCACACTGGATGAGATTGTAATACGCACGTGTCGCAAACGGGTAGTTGAGATGGTGTTGTAGGTCTGTACTATCCACCCGTCACGAACTGGTAGTACGGATTGTGTTGTAGGTTTGTCACAAAGCAATCCTGAGCTTCGCGTTCCCATCGCTCAGCAATGTATATGACCAGCGGAGTACAAGCGCCGGTGTACATTTCGTTCCACAGCTGCGCAGATGGCAGTTGAGACTACGAGTCAGTGATGTTTCCACCATGTTTGAGCTACGGAACTGCATCCAAGTCTTGAACTGAATCGTTGTTACCATTGATGTCACCACGCTGTGCGGGTTCAACGTGTCGGTGCGTGCTGCAAATTGTCAGGTTTTTCTTGGGTGCAACTTGAAGGTGTTCAGGATGGTGTGATGGGATCTGTTAAAGTCGTCAGCTGTCTGAGTTGAACTTCTTTCCCCATGCAAATTCGGGGCAGCGGTATGGGGGATTCACAGGAATTGTCGATGGCAACCGAGACGCGGAGTATGTAGTGTAGAATCGGGTGAAATTTGTTGGTAGGCCTGAGCCGCCCGGCGTGTAATCTCTTGTTACTTTGAACTATCTTATTCAGCCCAACACCATCACAAGGAAGTTCCCTACATGCCAGGAGTGGTAAAAATGCTGCATGCATGATGTCCCATAATACTACGGATAAAATCAACTGAATACAAATTCATAAATACAATGAACCTCGAGCAATCCAAAAACCATGCAATGCGTGTAATAGGCAATATCTGAGATAAATCAATCAGACCAATGGAAACGAACAAGACAACATCCAGACTCAAAGCCTAAGGCAAAGAACCATCGCCTGCTCCGCAACTCGATGACGAGAGCACTACTCACCTACAGATTCCTCTGGGAGCGCCTTAGGGAGATGTGCATTGGGGATCGGGACATCAGGGTGACAGTCTCGACCTGCTGATTCCATGAGCAATGGCAGATCAACATCCACCTCTAAGGTGGATCAGACTGCTTCAGCTTGCCGCAAATTTGATACCGCCGGGTGAGGTTTTCGCTGCGTCACAGGCCCCAAATGCTCCGGCCCACTGAGGGGATGCCTTTCCGGATGTTGTGCTTATGGATGAGATTTGGGTATTTGTGGCAGTGGGGCAGGTGCCAGAGATCTTTGCAGTGTGGTATGGTCGTGCAGCTCTTGACCTCGTTCAGCTATCACAATTGACTGACTGTCTACCATGGAATCTAAATCGTCAGCGGAAGTATTTACCATCTCTTCTTGCCTGATCCTACAAGGGTCTTTGCCATCATCCTTATCCTTATCCTCCTCCTCATCCGAATCCACATCCTCCTCCCCCTGCTCATCTTCGTGCTCTGCATCTTCCCACTCTCAATCGTCACTGTCCCTTAGCATATCCACATCACAGCCAAAATCAATGCAGTCCGGTTCCTCCATATCATTCTCCATGCAGATATCCACATCGGGATGATTTTCCGAGTCAGTTTCGGCATCGGATTCGGTCAAGTCTGTATAATCATCTGTGGAAATTGAGTTGGCGGTTCATACTTCCACGTCAAAACATTCCCACTCTGGTTAGCCCTCTGTGTCTGACTCTGCCTCATGCATTTCCTTCTGCTACTGCAAAGCAGCGGCCCGAGTGATATCACCTCCCCCTGGGGTTTGTTTAAAAATACTTTTCCCTTAACCATTTCCCTTCCCATTCCCTTTCCACTTCCCATTCTTTGTACCCTTCTCTTGTCCGGTGCCTTTGTCACCACCCTGGGTGTCCTCTGTTCCCTCGCAATTGGGATTGCCATTGCCATCGCTATGACCTCTCATCCCACCACTCAGTGCATCGGAGTCTGCGCAGTTCTACTTTTCATCATCGTTGTCTATTATCACATCCCAATTCCGTGGTCTAATGGCGAAGAAGTCATCTGCCATGCACTGCCGCAGCTTGGTGACACATTCTTGACCTTGACATCTTCGCTACCGTAACCAGAGAGACGCTGACGGGTGCATTTAGCCTTCACCTACCTGTTTGCATGCGGATTGCAGTGATTGACTTGATCCCCGAAGGCACAGGGGTTGTCCCACCTCCCGTGTTCAATTGGTCAGGGGAATTGTCAACAATTTGCCCCATATATCAGCGAAATCCTACCCACCACTCCCCAAAAGGCGAACTCCTGCTACGGTGGTGCAGGCTCATTAGCTGTGATTGTGACAAGTGGGGAGTCATAACTGGATCTAGACAGATTATTTCACAAGATAGGTCCGATGCCCTAACATGCTTGACTCCGCAATCCTTTTATATCTGTATGAGTCCCAGAATGTGTTCCATGATGAATCCCTTTCTCTGGTCGTAATGCAGCACCAGACCTTCAGTGATAACAGATGTCGCTATTATTGCCGTAGAAGTTGCCTTCCCATTTCCATTGCAGATGCGTATCGGTGGCATCACTGTCAGTTGAACATGAATCCATATCCAACGTATTATCATGATAATTCCGTTGTTTGAAGTAGAAGCAACCTCAGAGGCAACATAAAATGTTGTGAAGGATATTGGGTGTGTGTTGAAATGTGAGGCATCATTGTGTTCAAGTGATATGATGTCGAGAATATTGAGGATGGTGGCGGTGTGTTGCATACTGGAGGCAAATACAACCAAGGTATAGGCATGAAGAAAGGATATACATACTCGAGTTCCTGCCATTTGATTCATATTCCGCGTTTTGTTGGTTCAAGAATACCAAATGGCCCGGCCTTCATCTTGCATAACCACTAGGCACTGGATGCGTGAGTGGCCTACAGACGAGGTTTGGCACTCGCAGTGTGGACAGTTAGCAATGCAGAGAATTGCTTTGGAATGCTATACCACTTTTACCACTGAGACGTTGTAACGGCGGCACGTGACCACGGGTAGGGTAATGGCCATTCTATATAGTCGGCTCGTGACGAGCATTAGATCTCTAGCGATAATCTTACCTATACATCTATATCTAGTATCACTCGCATCCACGTTTGCAACCGTATTCCTATAATTACCGCACGTCTACCTATGAGGCCGAACGCAGGCGTGCGGGCCCTTACGCTATTATCGCTCTTTCAGTAAACGGATACATTTCGCTCACGGGATTACGAGTTGACGATTTCACCCCATTTCCAACACGCGACATCACGTAGTCAGCAATTGAGAATACTACCCTCCAAACAAGATATCGAAACATCATTACTGCACAGCCCGAAGCGTCGACCGGTCCATCATTCAATTGAGCTCTTGACGGCAGCGGATTAGAGATCACGAACAATTGGCACACAACGCGCGTCACCGGCAAAGAAGACAATTATTATCCTGACTGCAGGACACCACCCTGCCAATGAGAAAAATTGCTTACGATCAATCAAGATGAGTTCAAGACGACGCCAATTACTCTCAATGGCTGCAATCGACCACCGGACACCGGAGAACTTGCGACTGCACCCCTGCACGCGTCAATTCACGGCAGAACCCTATAGAGCTCAGAGACCAAATGCCGCACAAGGCGCGTCGCCGACATTGAAGACGATCATCACGAGTCCAAGACCATTCCTACAAGTGAATTGAGCGCGATCATCAACCCAAGAACCTACAATGGACGGTGTGATCTTACCCCTGAGTGCCGCAATATCCAAAACCAGAGGCGAAGTCGAGTGACGAATTCCAAGTCAACATAGTTACGACTACATTTCTTCCAATTGGGCAAAGTTCACCTCTCTCAGTTTGCGTGTACACCTACATCTCTAGCAACCCCCAAGATGTCCACTTGCCGAAGTATTTAACTTATACCTACGGATACACTACTCGAGCGACGAATCTCTACGGAGAAGGATGTGTCTACGAATCAAGCACTCTTACCACCACAAGCGTCTGCACAAGCCAAGTTCACTTACGGAGATGACGCCCCACAATTGAAGGACATCGAGGATGAGAAGCTTTCGCTCAATTGAAGTTAACTATAGCGGCGACACATTGTGTAGGGTGAAGCGCATTTACGGTTACAGACCAACTCAATTCCGCAGACCAGCGATGATGACCTCAGAGCAGAAGTATTATGGACAATCGAAGTTCACCTACCATGTGAATGATCTTCGACTGCAATTACATTAATGACAAGGCGGCAATCGACAAATCAAGCGCCAACGATCCTCAGACACCCAGCAAGTCGAAACAATTGGCGGAGCAGACACTAATGGCGACTCTGGATGAAAACAAATCGCGAGATGCAACGGGTACAGGCTCTTATCGATTGCGGCGCAACCAGCATCTCTTGTTTATTTGTTTGTTTGTAATTATTTTACATTCACCCCGAAGGGGTGCCCAGCTAAGTAACCATAAGCCGGCCAACCACTGGTGGTCATGGCATTTAATTAACATCATTTTGTACCCCTGCCCAGCGGAAATTTCCTGTCCATCCGTCGGCTAAACTACGGCCAAACTAGCTCACACAGCACCTACTTCTGACTGAGGCAAAGTTGTTCCCTCCCTCTTCCCGCTACCGAGTGGAGGGCACAAGGACATTGAAACTCCACCCAGCCCACCGCCATTACTAATCTCTCGTATGCTCGACCTGTGGTGAGTTGGACACAGGGAACTCGGTTCATGCGACATCAACCTGTAATCGCCAGGGAGTCTGCTTGGGTGGGGGGAGTTGCGGGATTCGAACCCATCAAGAACAGCATAGTGGTGGCAAGGCCAAACCACTACACTTGGGGGCCACTCCCCAACCAGCATCTGTATGACACCGAGGCTTCTCAAGCGACTCGGGATATCATCAGGCGGCACACATCACCACCATCGGCATGGACGGAGGAGTGATGCAACATGCAAATGACACCGGAAGACGCGGGTCACAGTCCAGGACTTGGACTATCTCGCACTGGTATTCAAATCAGACCTGCTAGTTGTGCCAATGCGTGCATACGATGTAGTACGTGGCTTACCAGGGTTCCACAAACAAAATCCTGACATCGACTGGGCTTGATTGACTCCCTGCGATAACCGAGCGCGAGTGGAGCGCAGGAATGACACCGATGACTACGGCAGTGGCATCGAAGGTCTCACAAGCTGAAGATGATAACCATAATGTCAATGACCAGCTTCTGGGGCGCGGTCAGGGTATACAGACACTTCGAGCAACCGCATTCGACGATATTCGAACTAGCATCGAAGTCGTTGTAACATTTGCCTGACAGACTGGGGAATGCATAGGGCCCCTGGGAGTGACTTTGGAAGACATCACTTTGGATTCACCAGGTGATACAGACCCAAGCGCTGGACGCGACGAGCAGCGAGCAGCAGCGGTAGTTGCGGCAGAAGAGCTGCTCCGAGGAGACACTTGAATAGCTGGTACCGGCTCGCCGAGAGCCGAAGGCAGTGACTGGATGGCGGGGCATCGCTCTTTTGTGGGCGAACCGTTGATGACAAGGCCTCCTGGATATTCCTTTCCACCACTTCCATTCTTTCTTTGATTGTTTTGGCTACCATGGATGGAGCAGACTCAGAGCCGTACAAATAGGTGCGAGTCTTCAATTTGGAGATAACTCCGACAGACCAATAACAATTGAGAGCGAAGAGCGCACTCAGGAACGTTGATGACTTATAAACTACAATTGGAAGCCTGGGCATGAGATAATGTCCCAGATACAAGAGACGACGGTCCTGCAGAAGGCTACTTATAGAGCAAGAAGCTATCATTGAGACTAATTGGACTGACGAGCGCCAATATGCCGATCGCAGAGATGCTCGGAAATGAATGACAATCAATCTTCGACTATGGCGACATATACGAAGTTATGTGGAAATCTACCATATCTAACATACTTTGGATGACAATCTACGAGACTAGCAATTGAATGCCGAGATGCAGATATATGTACCGGCTGCCTTGCCGCACCGAGTACAATGCCGAATACAATGCCGATTACAATGCCCAATATAATGCAGATTACAATGCCGATTACAATACCGAATACAATGCCATATCTGCTTCGAAGTTACAATACCGAGAATACCCCCCAATAGATCCCGACTCAGACTCAGTGATCCCCAGCTACACAACTACAATGTCAACTGACGACTGCAAATCGACTTCCCAATTAAGCCCTTCCAATCGATGTTCCCTACGAAGCTATATGAGATTAGTCACCGGCGGAGCAACGGCTTTGAAAAGAGGGGGATGACCGTACCGGAATCTCAAACAACCCCTACCGCAAACAATTACCGTCCCTGAAGTGCAGGAACGATGCACCTTATGATCCATTCACCAATTGAGATGGCTATGAGCGGCAAGTGCACCTGGACGTGAATCGACTTGTGGACTCAGAGAACGACGATAAGTCAACCGAGTCAAGTGATGGCAAACACACCTACAGATGAGTCGACAAGCACACCCGGAGGAGAGCCAGCGAGCGCACCCCACGATCTAAGACGGTAAAATCACCTAGCATACGATGGACATCCAGCAGACCTGTAAAACCACCAGAGAGATGACCAGTCAAACGAGGCTGATCCATGCCGAACGAGGGCAAATATGAATACCGAAGCACTGCCGAACGACATACCAAACAACTGCAATATCGCAAGCGAATCAGTTCTGAATGGGATCCAGAACGACTGTGACATGGCTACCGAATTGGCCCCGAAGGAGATCAAAAATCACCACAGAGCGTACCGAAAAGTCTACTGCATGGCATCACGAGATGATCCCCGAGATCTCACAGCGACGGATATCACTCCAGAAGGTCTTCACATGGAGATTGAATGAGAGAATGACCGGCAGCGCTACCGTACCAAGCCACTGACTGAGACGCTTACCGAATGGCGTACCAAAGGATCAAAAACCATCGCCGAACGGCATACTGAACTGAATGCCTAACCACCTTACCAGAGGCCTACCAAATGACTACCGAGAAACAAAAGGATATTCTACCGAAGCTGCCTACCGAGATGGCCACAGGGGAGTGGACCAAGAACGCACCGAAGCTATCATCCGAATGACTTCTAACGAGACCCTACCAGATGCCGAATCAAGCGATGCAGGAATCCGCATATGCAAAGCGGCTTTCGGAGAGCAGAGGCACACTCCTATCGCGGTGTGTGTGAACACTGCTGTGAAGCTTATGTGTTAGATATGGATCAATGATATACTGACACGCTGATGCAATTGGCACATTCTACCACCCTCAAATGTAGTGTTAGCAACGGGTCCGGGTATCCCGCCACCGGTCCGGGTTTGGACCGTAAAAACGGGTCGGTTCGGTTCCAGACCCGGCCAAAAACCCGACCCGCAGCTTCTTGGCGGGCCAAACCCAGACCCGTACCCGTCAACCCGCGGGTTTCGCCGGGTTTGGCTAGACCCGTCGGTTCCAATCTCCGGTTCCGCGTTTCGGGTTTCACATTTATGGTCGCATTCAGATATGCTACTGTTGATCGTATAATATTGACATTGTTATGTCACAGTCCATTTTCAATTTATTGGCTGTCTTGATGACAAAAATGAATAGATACACGCGCCCTACTTCATCATGAAAATGAGCGTCAACAGAGCGTCAACGATTGTTGGTCGAGTATCTTGGGTAATCTGGGTTGCGACAGGTCAAATACTGTCATAAACATAGTATTGGCCGCCTTTATTGCAAAAAAAGCAAGCGAAATGCTCCCTAGCCCATCATGAAAATGAGCGTCAACGGAGCGTCAACGATTTTGGGTCTTG
>Ga0307512_10001300_pt1 | contig 35801 bp, 28 predicted proteins | sample 14_EM_MG_FD_200267 | JGI IMG/M metagenome (GOLD analysis project Ga0307512, IMG submission 200267) | Populus trichocarpa ectomycorrhiza microbial communities from riparian zone in the Pacific Northwest, United States - 14_EM | ecosystem: Host-associated > Plants > Roots > Unclassified | place... | reverse complement strand
TCGAGCCGCACAAGCTTCTCCCGAGCCTTCAAACGGCGGCAGTATCCCACGCCACCGAGCTCGAGCCGCACAAGCTTCTCCCGAGCCTTCAAACGGCGGTAGCATCCCACGCCACCGAGCTCGAGCCGCACAAGCTTCTCCAGAGCCTTCAAACGGCGGCAGCATCCCACGCCACCGAGCTCGAGCCGCACAAGCTTCTCCCGAGCCTTCAAACGGCGGCAGTATCCCACGCCACCGAGCTCGAGCTGCACAAGCTTCTCCACAGCCTTCAGACAGCGACCCCATCCCCCGCCGCAGCACCCCTCCCGACTGCGAGAAATTCCAAGTCTTTTCTTCCAAGCCCGGGAATTTTGAGTACCGCGGCACCCCCACTTGCTGCTGCTCCGGCGAGATTTGTAACCTTGACGATGCCATTGACGGGATTGTGGCGAGTGCGACGCTGGATGAAGAGATGGGGGGGGTATTTATGCTTAGGAGTAGGGGTGGAGATGAGGGGAACGGGAGTTTGGAACTTGGGACGACGACGTATACCGTGAAGAGGTTGGGGGGAGGGTGTTAGGAGGGCTGTGTGGGTTAGTTTGTAAGGTTGAGAGATTTGTAGAGCAATGTTGGGGGGTGTCTTGCGCTCCAGAGGTCTTAGTTTCTCAATATAAAGCCGTGTTTCTTTACCGTGGTGGATCGGATGTTCGGAACTGAGAGCAGGCTACCGGCTTGCCGTGCAAATCTTTACGTAATTACCGACGGCCCGAATCATCCTGTATCAGGTTTTCGGAAATTATATTACTGTCGTTGGTCATCGTAGGTTTGGCTCTACCTGAAGCAATAGCTCGATCTCATTCAATATATAGACGGAGGTGGGTGCACATTGTGGGCACACTGCGAATCTGAATACGGTACGTTTTGTTCGGAATCACAAAACCGAAGGACTTGTCCCGAAATACCGATAGTACACGTGACCACACCACTATCTTATCTAATCTCAAACTGAATGATCTCCCGCCGTTGTCGGCAAGCCTTCTTAAAATCTGTCTAGCTGCTCAACCGGCCCCATTCGACTTTTCCGAGTTGGATTTTAAAGATATCGTTTTCCCACCACAACAGATATAGGTTGAAAATAGAGATCACTCTCAACTAGGGATGAGTATTCTTTAGGAGTACTGCATGACTTCAAACTGTTTCGCCATTGACATACGGTACTTTCGGCGCATTCTACGTCTCGTAGAATCCAAGCCGTCAAACTCTTCTCGTCGATTAACCTAGAAGTACCATTCCAGCACGTAACCACACGCTACCTTGTCATTTCACCATCTCCCACCATTGCATTCTTCGATCGTAAATAATCATATCGGATATACCCAGATCTTCGCCTTGGTCAGGCTGGCTATAGTTCAAATGTCATTTTGGCGCAGATGATATTTCCATATGTTCATATACTCCCAGGTGTTGCGAATGTGAAACGGAAGAAGTCTATTGAACTATCTAAGGGGAACCTCGGTCTTTATATACAACAGAGCCTGGAGCTCTGTGGAAGTCTATGGAAGCCCATGATTGGAAATACCAGTGGCGAGTGAAAACTCGTGAATGAGTCTACGAGTGTGAGTCTACAGCTCGTGAGTCAATTCGGCAACCTCAGTGTACCGGCGACTTCCTTCTAGGCCATATAGTAACACTAAGTAATAAATATTATCGAGTGACGTCCGATGAATAATTATGCCCGGATTGCAGCGGCCTGAACAGTAGTCGAATCTCTGCTGTGAGTAGATCAAGCGGGCCTAGTAGGGAGCAATGGAGAATAGGTATATATGGGGCTATAATTCGGATATCTTCGACACCCCAACAGTTATTCATGAGTTAGCAAGAAATAGGCCTAACCTAATGAACTGATTTTCAATATTACATGCCCTCTCGGTTTGACGGAATCCGGATCCGCGCACTATGACTGGAGCTCTTTGTTCGTGGTGGGTAGCTCCCGGGGTATATTCGCCGGCGGCAGAGATAGTCGACGTTGCCGCTGAAACAGCATTAATACCAATAAACTTTAACTCTATACTTACCAGGTCATTGTTCCCGCATGTCGCCAACAACACGATGAAACAATTTGCATAATGAAAATACGGTATCGGTAGTGGCCAATGGTCCACAGAGTCGTCATCGTGCGTCAATGTCGAGTTAAAGATAGATGTCTAGAAAACCTTCAGGATTGGGAGCGCTTGATATTTCCCCGGCCTGACGTTTCCGGGGATGGTTTTGGAAGTCTGATCCTAAGCGATGTCGCATGCAGGTTGCATATGTATCTGAAAAGTCGAAACCGGCCCAAGCGAAGTCACTGCACCTGTACTTGCTTCTCACGATTGAAGAGAGCGATGCTGCGCTATGCAGCCCGACCTAACAGATACGTCTAGATGGCCTGCGAAGGCATCTGGTGCATATTTAACCTGGGGTCTTAGGGTGCATATGTGGATTTCCAGGTAGCGGGTGTTATGATTTCGGGAATTCTGCCTAGAGTCTTGGGTTTTTAAATATCAATGGTGATAAAATGTTGTACCGAAAGACCGGATTATAAATTTTCTGTAGGCTATAGATATATCGTCTACGAAATGGTCGTAGGACATCGAAGCTCGATTCGTACTCTAAGGTTTTCAATTCCAGCTTCTCTTCACCCCGCTTCCCAGCATCTTTGGATAATGGCAATATTCATGCAGTCGGCAAAGGCAAATTCCGTAGTTCTGCAATAGCACCTACCTTGCAACCGGGTAAACTTTCAAAGAATCAGCCAATGCCAGCGGGCGCTCAGCCGCCGACATCCTGCAGATGTTCCCGGACCGTGCAGTGCACCGCCCAATCACTAGTTGCAACGTTCACCTGCAGACGACACACCACTCTGGCGGAAAAATAGTTTGCATAGACGTTGAGGGTTTTAACGATACCCCGGCACGACTGGGTCATTCGGATACCCCGAATTTTGATGCCGCGCTTCCGGATCCCACACCGATGCGAGGGGAGATAAGTACCAATTGGCGCATACCTTCGGCCTCTGATGGTATTCGATGTCTGCGCTTTACTTCTGACTCGCAATAGAACCTTTTGATAGCGATAATTCATGGCTACTGACTTTCCATCCGTATCTTGTCACTCACATCATTGCTAGATTTGGTACGCTGGATCGTTAATTGCTCTTAAACTTCTCTTTTCTGATCCTCCGCTAGCCCTGCATCCAAATCTTCGCTGGCCGTTGTGTGGTGTCGTTGGCGTCACTGCACATCACTTGGTCCTTATTCCAGTGCACCTGTTACAGGTGTACTTGTGCCGGAGATATGTTACAGATCTGACTCGGGTGACTGCTGCAGGGGCTGATGCCTCCTATATATATCTCGAGTCTTTCTCCTCTCTTTTCTCTGTACCATAGAATACATGCACACGGTTTACCCCAACTTACATATCGTAACAGCACCATCTGTTACTTAACCGCCTTAGTTATCGCACACACCGTATCTCTAGACGGGATCCATGATTCTTTAGAGTTGGCTCTACTCCAGTTCAACTGTGTGCACCAATTTTGCAACGCTATTAATTCAGGCAGGTAAAAGACCACCACCGCCGGGAAACCCAGTGCCGAATGCATGTACCTAAGGTTCTTTCTTATGAGGGAGATAAGAGCCGTATTCCTAATTACAATCAAGCGATATGTATGCATGACGCGGATGGAAGCGCTTGAATAAAAAAAAAGGAGTTGTTGCGGAACGAGTCTCCCTATAATGTGTGTCAGAGAGCTGAATCCGTAGGCTTAATGTAGCGTCGCAGCGGTAGCGTTGCAGGATGCGTCTAGTTAACGCAGCGTCTATTCGTCGACATTTTCCGACTAACCTATGCGAGTCTAAGCTATGCGCGACCTACAATGCTCATCAGAATTACAAAACCAAAATGCTGTGACACGTAGCAGGCCTTAGCATAGCGTTACGCGCGGTCAGCGCATGCAGCACTGAGATAGATAAACATGCCAAACAAGTGTTGCTACGTTCGCTTCGGGATTCTTGCACCTTTCGCCTAATGCATACCTGGTGAGCTCATTTATTTGGTTGGTCCGCAGATCTGCACTTCTGGGATGTTCCCGGGACCCATTGAGAAGCTTGAACATGGGAACCAAGCCTACGAACTTGGATGTTCCCAGGCAGATGGAATTAATTTCGACTGGGCTAGCGGAGAAAAGCAGTTTATCTATAAACCTCCCCGCGATTGTTGTTCCCCTTTCGAAAGAAGCTGATAATTTCAATCGGTATTCACAGAAATCCCTGTAATGGAGATCCCCATCCTCCACCTCCAGTCGTCCCTTGACTCCCTCTCCCACCTAGTACTCCCCTACACCCTCCCCACCGTTCGTCAAGTCCTAATCTACGGTCCCCTCCTCTGGCTCGTCTTCTGCACCCTCGTCGTAATCCGCCGTATCTGGTTCCACCCGCTCTCGCACGTCCCGGGCCCCAAACTCGCTGCCGCAACATACCTCTACCACGCCTACTACCAAGTCTGGCGTGGCGGTGAGTTCTATAAGCACCGGCCGGCGTTACACGCAAAATATGGTCTTCCTCCCCGCTCCCTCCTCTCTTGCTTACCCGCCCCTAATACCAACAGGCCCGGCAATCCGTATCTCCCCCCGAGACGTGGAGATCTGGGAGCCAGAGCTCTACCACACCGTCTACAAGCAGAAAACACCGTACATGAAAGATCCCGTGCACTACCACACACAAGGCATTACCCTCAGTGTCGCAACCATAATCGATCCTGCTGCCCACCGTACCCGTCGTGCGTTACTGAACCCGATGCTGTCTAAGCGTGCGATAGTGGAGGCATCCGATGGAATCCTGCATGTGCAGGTTGACAAGTTTGTTGACATACTGGGAGGAATGGCGGATCGGAGCGAGCCGATTCCGCTTGCGCACGGGTTCTACGCTGTCACTACGGACATGATGTCGACGTACCTCTTTGGGAAGTCGTGGAATATGATGGATGAACCTGGATTTGTGAGTGCCGAAGACGGAGGAGGGGAGGTAGTGGGGGCTGACATCAGTGCACTGGGTAGAGAAGTGAACTCCTCGATGGCGTGCTCAGCCTGGTCAACTACTTCAACCTCCATATACACTTCCAGGCCTTCGCACAGGCGCTGGCAAAACTTGCGGTGCTGTTCCCACGGATAATCCCCCTTGCTGGTCGTCGGATTAAACACGTACCCCCTCCTTCCCCCAGACAACTTAATAAACCCTAACCCAAATAGAACTGCGAACATCTCATCCTCGAGTATATGTCGAACGGGAAGCAGATCACTGGTAACGGCTACCGCACGCTTATGGACTCGATGCTGCACCCGCCCGAGAACTTCCCCAAGCAGACATTCCCATTTGAAGATCTAGTCGAGGAGGCGTTGACGCTCGTTATGGCCGGTACGGATGCGACGGCGAATACACTGCAGTTTGCGACGTGGCATTTCCTCTCTGTACGTTTTCTTGGTGGAATGGGAGGCAGGTGCTGACTAAAACAGGAACCGGGCGTGAAAGAGAAGGTTCTTGCCGAACTTGACACCGTGGAAAAAGATGAACACGACCGGTTCCCTCTGCACAAACTTGAGTCGTTGCCGTATTTTGTATCCTCCCGAAGCCAAACTCCGCTCCCTCGGAATCTAGCTAATTGAAATAGGCTGGGTTTATCAAAGAAACACTCCGGATGTACACAAGTGCGTCGTTCCCCCTTCCCACCTCCGCAGTAGCTAATCGCAGTAGTCGTCCCCAGCCGCACCCCCCGCATTGTCCCTGAAGGCGGCCTCACAGTCCCATCCACAGGCCTGCATCTCCCCGCTGGATCTTGTGTAACACAGTACGTCGTCCTCCTGCACAACGACGCGCGGATATTCCCGGAGCCGGAAAAGTTTAAGCCTGAGAGATGGGTTGGGAACCCGGGGCTAGATAAGTGGTTGCTCAGTTTTTCGAAGGGGGACAGGATGTGTATTGGGCCAAAGTAAGTGCTCAGAGGTTATGAGTAAGAGGGTGGGACTGACGTATACAGTTTGGTATTCGCGGAACTCAACTTTGTGTTGGCGAACTTGTTTACAAGGTTTGAGCTGGAGCCTTATAATACGACGGCGAAGGATATGCAGTGGTTGGATTTTGGGTCTGCCAGACCTGAGGGGAGGATTCAGGTTTTGGCAAAGAGGAGAGTGAGATAGGCATTATCAGTGTATGTAGCAAGAATACAAACCTCTGTGAAAGATTGTGTTCTCGTAGAGGTTTGGATTGTGAGAATTTGGTGCTCCGAGAAAAGTGTTTAGAAGGCGCTTTCTCAGAGTCTACGGCTAAGATTGGCCGTAGTTTGGAACAACGCTAGAATAAAGGCAATGTTCGTATGAGGATGTGGAACAGAAGGATAGCCTTGAGCGAACTAGGGACTATGCAATATCAGGCGAGTAAGATTATGATAAGTAGCCTTTATCACAGCTTAGCTGTGCCGAGGCTGAGTGATATTGGGTGAGTTAGTCTATTTAGTAAGTTCAACACATCTGCACATATCTGCCTCCATCCTAAAACGGTCTGCAACCTAGGTACGCACCATACTACTCTTGAATTTGATGATATGTATCAGATAGAAACGAAGCTTCTGAGGAAAGGAGTACGGGAGACACTTAATTATACTATGTACATGCATAAATAATGCGTGATAACGTAGAGTAATATTCAGATAAGTTTGGCAGGCGTATTATTACGATTTTTCCATTCCCGGTGTAAGCCAGGTTCTTGGAGCTGCTAATAAGTGATCGGCTACTAGTCCAGAATAGCCGCTAACATAGTACTGGTGAACAGCTGGGACTGAGGATTGGCTGCAGCTGCTCTTGCTATATATGAATCTCAAATGTTTTGTTTACTGCTCCAAGCAGATTGTTTAGCCTTGCAAAATCTAGGTATCGGGGCGGGGCGTCAAAACAACCGTGCGGTTAAACAGAATTCGACTAGAGAAGATAACGTCAATGTTGTAGATTACACCCTAAGGCCGAATCTGGACCTCCAAGACATAGTCTTTACCAGAATTTCCTACCCCTGTAAGAGGTATCGAAGAGGCATGATTTGAAATGGAAGTTTCATATTTCAAAGGTAGCTGGACAATCAGTGAGCTTTTCTAGTGAACGGGTTAGGGTTTCAGGATATCTGTTGCTTGGCTGCGGTGTTGACCAGCATTCACTAACCGACATGTCTCAGCGATTCTCTCCGATTCATTCGAAGTTGTTCGCGGGGTGCCCAGACGCAATCGAGCTGTCAGCACCTTAAAAGAGGTAGTACAAATATTACTATTAGTATTTGTCGCCTAGAGATTAGGTCACCATCGGTGAATCGACACAAGGCTCCTTCCGAGCTGACAACGCCAATATTTCAGGAGATTAGCCTCCACATAAGAACGGCATATCAGATTCAAATGTGGAAACATGACTTTACATTTGTTCAAAAACAACTGGATATCAAAGGCGCGATCTGTTCCCACAAAGGTGCCGCCAGTCAACATTCAACTAAGCCCAATTGGTCAATCCCGACCTTCCCTACGACCGCCTTACGATTGATTTTCTTCCATCGCATTTTGTTGATAGGCACGGGTTAGACAAAAAGAAAACACGAATACATTATCAAAAAAGGAAATGTGCCAAAAAGCAATGAACCTCCGAAAATAGACTAAACCCCTGGCATATTCAACGATCTACCCGCATCATCTCGGTCACCAATATTTACCCAACAACTCTCACCTCGATGTTACCGATCACAAATGTGGCCATCCATCCAGCCATGGTGAAGTGGTGTATGCAGCTGCAGGAAGCGATCGGACATCTATGAAAGACTCAACCACCAGAAATGTCCTTGCTGCCAAAAAAACCAATCCGGTGAATGACCCAATTGCTACACAGGCGCTATCAATCCAATAGTTTTCAATAAATCCGGCCATGGCTTCTAATAGAATGGGAAGGAATCTTGCGGAGCCCACACAACAAGATACCCGCTAGAGGAACTTTTCGTACGGTATTGGAAATGAGGCATTCCATCTGGTGGCGTGGATGGCTCCATAGATTGCTCCAGATATTCCAGCAAAAGCTAGAAGAATGACGCGATGTCTGATTTGCCAAGACTTTCCAAAGAGGTTATCTCGACTGCGTGCTTCTCGTAAAACATTGAAGTGTTCCTCAACGTCACACGACGGCAATTCGACGTATTCATCTACCCTAAACAAAGACCAACCACTACTAGCCATTCCTTCGACAGGAGTGAATAAACCCGGAATGTTGATAACCTGGTTCGTAACTAAATCGAACTTGGCCAAAGTTGTTCTTGGTAGTTTCCTGGGTCTATCTGGGTCTGTGAATAAGTTGTGTCGAATGATGACGGCTGGTAACGCGATATCAGCAGGCTTGCGCCACCAGATACTATACATAACGACAGCATTCATGACATGGACCATCGTGTTAAGTTCCAATAAAGTGATGTGTAATCCTTGAATCTTGCGTCCTAGACACTGTAAGAGAATCCAAGCAGCTTGCACGCAGGCAATCAGCTTTGCCATCGTGCTAGTCTTGCTTTTATCCTGAATTTCTTTAGTTGAAAAGAATCTAACTTGTTGCATCACATCGTCGGTCATTAGGTCGCTTATACCCAAAGTGACAGGTATAGGTTCTCCTGCCGGGCCCTCGCCTTCCGCTGCAAACCCTCCCATTACACCCATTACAGCATAGAATGCCATCTCCATCCCTATCTCACTTTTGCCACCTCTGAGATCATCGCAACTTTTCCATCGTCTGTCGTTCACAGCTTGGAGGTATCTCCATGCAACAAGGAACTGGTGCTGAGCAACCGAGAGTACAAGCTCTTGTGCAACGAGAGCAATAAATGCCATCAGAACTTTAGAAATGAATCGGGATACAACATAACCATGTACAGTCGTTTTGCCGGTTTGTTTGACGTTTAGGTGCAGTGCCGTCCAAATAGATATAATTAACGTTATCGAGCAGGACCATAGTATTCCGAAGGTGCCGCGCCCGGAGGGTCTACAATCCAGCCGACATATTCTTCATGCGAACCGCTCATTGCTGTGGTGTGGGCTAAGGGGTGAGTATCGGGTTGTACAAAAGTGTGTTGGGATATGGCAATTGGGCTTGGGCGTTGAGTGTACAGGTTGCAACTGGGTGCATAGAGATCTTTATAACACTTATCTGAATTCCTTGTCCGCTAACCGAACATGACGGTTCAAGATTTTGCTTATCCATAAAAGTTGGCCCGCATAATAGTGGCTGCTATGCAGCTTTCGCCACCGTCTGATGACATTCGACTGCAATCGCTGATAATTATCTCATGAACTAGCGTGATGAGGTGTTAATTATACTCTGAAAAGGAATTAGTGGTGTGCATTTACCTGTCCTAGGTGCGCGATCAGCAGTGCCGCAGCGTAACTAAACCTGCTTCCGCAGTTACTAACATGATAGAATTCTGGAGATGAACTAAAGGCTCTAGAAACGGAGCACAATTGCATTAAGAAAATCCCGTCACATGTATCCTATTTATGTCTTTACAACAGCCAATCTGTTACATTGGAGTATATACCATTCAACCACTGTCTTTGGCACATTAAAAAAAGCATCAATCACTGCAGCCGAGGAATGGCCAACGTAACAACTAGGCTGTAAAACGTACTAGCGGATTCAACAGCACAAAAGGAGTACTGAATCAGCGGGGAAGTGTTTGTCGCAGAGATATAATAGCCACAATGGGTTGTGTCTTTCACTGTGCATAACATAGCCTCCTTCGAATCTCGCGCTAGAAGACTCCAGAATTGAATGCCCATAAGTGTGTACTACTATAAACAAGGGGTTGTTAAACCCGTGTATTAAAACTCTTCTGCCCGCTGACCGAAAACGGCTCGGAAACGATTACAAAATCAATAGAGTCTAAATACAGCAGGTCACGTTTATCAAAACCCCGTTTTTACAACAGTGCAAAAATGTACGAAGGGAATCACTGAGACTCCAACAACATACCGGTTCAAACTGCCATTATATACCACGCCAGGGGTAAAAGCGGCTGAACATGACCTAGACGTTGATAGGTTTGGAGTGAGTTCCCAAAATTATTTTACGCAGGAGTACTTAATGCATGCTGTCTACAGCGCGGCCATACCAATGATGTTGGGGAATGCCTTCGACCAGGGTGATTTGATCCCACTTCGTAGAAAAGTTTCAGTGTCACCAAAACAAAAGATTTTTTTAAATAGAGACTAAGATCGACTCAGTTTAAGGGGTTTTATCGATCTTAGTATTCAAAATTAAAAATATCTGATGTGGTTGAGGTGCTATAAAAATTGAGGTTCAGTGGGATGTCCGTTACTGTCAACAAAAAGGACCACATGCATGACAGGGTTTACGTTGTATGTGTGTAATGTCCGATTTCGAATGTCTGTGATCTAGGTTAGAGGTGTCCCCCACTATGCGATTGTTGTTACTAATTAGGGCCGTATTGCCTGGACATACTTCTCTCGTTCGATTCAGATCATGAGCATGAGACCTACTTTGTCAGGTTGATCAGACAGTGGTAGGCCACATTGTTGAGCGTATATTCACTACAGAAAGCATACCTTGTACATGCTCTGCAGAGCACATTTTCTGCTGCAGGTGTCTTCAAGCTACATTTTTTGAGTTGTGTTTTTGTGTTTTGGGTTTCGAAAATTGGGAATTTTTGATTAGTGCTCGGGATTAATTATAAACTCAATCCCCGTTTTCGGGAAGGGTTTATTCCAGAGGTCGGCGGAATTTATTTCGCCACCACACTGGGCACGAGAGAATGAATATACGTAATCGTTGGCTTTACCGTAACGGACGGGAAATGCTGGCTAAGTCGGGACCCTAATATGGAATCCTTCTGTTTATGCTTTCCTTATTCTGTATTTTGCAACAGCTAGTATGGTATTCAAAGTAGATCGGTAGTCACGGGCGTAAAGATACGAAGGCCAAATGGAACTTCGAACTACATGGTATTCGGTTATAGTGTTACAATGGGTTTTTACATATTTCACACAAACTTAAGACAATAGGTCCACTATTTTTTGTTTTAATCATTCTGCATTCACTCTAACTAGAGTACGGCAGTAGTCGCACTAGCCATTTAATGTATGACAGATTCATAATGACTCGTGGGCGTGATCTGGTGCATATGTTTTTTATTTTAATTATACGCATTCACTGAATCTAGAGCACGGCGGAGCTCGTTTCCCTTCCTGGCAAATACGTTCCGCATCGTTGCGAGGAACCTCAACACACACGTTAAGCCCTATCGGTTATCATATAATTACTTTCGGGTATCTTGGATGCCAACTAGCATACCGAAATCCAATATCGGAGGAACATTCTGATCGAGTGCAATATTTACTAGTCTCGCAGTAGCCACGGTGTTAGTCTAGCGAGTATTCGGATGCTTGATAATATTATCTGACGGCTGAGTAGAATTCATGTCAATTCGGGTGGTGTTAGAAACTGCGGGTTAAAAATTGCAAAATTGAGAGCAAGTCTAATCTCTTTACAATAGTATACAGTACATGGATTAACTAAAAAACAAGGGTAGGTATTAACCCAAGATTGCAAATCATGAGTCCATTAAAACAAACGAAGAAGTTTTTGACTGGCGGAGTTGTTTGTGAGATAGGACCCCAAAGTATTGGAGCTGCGACTCAGCTTGAACAGCTACTAGGGGTTCCCGGAAAGCAATTGCTTAGTGCAGATAAGAAGTATTCTGCTGTTCCGGATTAAATGCCGTTGAGATGAGGTTGGACCCCACCGCGCATGGTTTCGGATATGCGCGTTGCTTATCGTGGCCGTAGTGTATTATTTGACAGGATCAATACATGTAACCGACACTTCCGCGGGGCAACAGTTCAATAATTTTAGTCTGGTAACCACGGGGGCGTTTAGAGTAGTAACGCGCCCAAACTAGCCTCCGGCTTCTTTGGACTCATTTCGCATCATTTACTTGCACTTATGACTACCTGCAGCTCTGATACATAGCCTGAAGGCGTCTCTCTTCGGTACACATTATAAGATACACTAACACGGTTCCTCCCATAAAGTAACTGTAACGCTGGCTGATGTCGAGTGATACCCAATGCTCGCACAGTAAAAACGGTAATAAAGGTACTACATTTAGACCCGTTCCGCCGTGAAATGCCTTGCTGCAATGAAAGTTCGAAGCTCCTCCGAGTATATAACTGTGAATTTCGGGAGTCTTGGAGCGTTACAGGAGCGCAAAGATTCCCACTTTGCTAAAGCAGCGGAACTTTCGGCTTGAGCGCAAGGTAGGCTCACTGGATAGTCTATAGTCACAAACTAGATCTGTAGTTTAACCGCAAATCTTCATGCGAAGCTCCAGTTCTTTCTCTTCCTTCTGACGAACACAGCGATTACATCCATGCAATCAGGCACCAAAGGTCAAGAAAACAGTAGAGGATACAAGAACAGGGAGAGTACTAGCCGTCAGAAATTTGTTCTCGAGACTTTGTCTTTCGGTATTGATTTTGACACCCGCTACCACTTCATCCTTCAATATATCCAGTAGTACGCACGCCGAGATCAAGTGTATCGGAATGACAGCACGATCTTTCAAACGTATTCTAATGTGATGGTTGACAAGCAAGGATGTATACAAAAATATAGAAAACATACCCAAGTTACTGTGCACTCATGTGAGGCACTCCTTCTTTAATGATAATAGACTTCATTGACCTCTTGAAACGCGGATCAAGTGATACAATATGTTTATCCGCGAATTCAAATATCCTCCCTTTGCGACACGGATGATGAAGCTCCACCATGTCCAGCTTCTGCTCCCACAATAACTTTTATAAACCTCTTTGAGTGCTAAATTTTCATGCTCAATATGTTCCACTCCATACGCGACCCGTACCCGTTTACGATTATTAATGACTGGTTGCGAACCTGTGTCAGTTCACGAATGGATTATGGAAGAATAATATGCAACCTTGCGGGGCCCGGGTGTCTTGTTAGATTCATATGTACATACTATACTACGATAAAATTATGAGATTCACCAGTTCATGTGAAGCGCTGTATGTTACCATCTCAACAATAGATGTTCTAATGAGTTTCAACAACGCAAGAATATCACAACCACAGGGTGCATGTGCATTGGAAGCAACCTAATCACTCTGTATCCTACCACATGAACTCGACAGCGCTTGTCTAGTGGGAGACATTAAATCTTGTTCGCAATTAAAATAGTCATTTTACAGGGCATGCAGACTTGTATAAACACATACCGGTAACTACCATGAAACAAGACCGAAGCAACAGATATTGAAAAGGACCACGTTGCTACAAAGGGAACTAGCAATAAGGGTGAGGCAATAGGATATGAGTGCGTGTTCTAGAGCATGCAGCTGACCGGTTTCACTTCAATGAAGTTCCTTATTTGGTGCCAGTTCGTAAACATATCCCTGCTCGCAATCTTTATCCTGTTCACGAATGGTTAGGAATATCGCGAACTTCCTTAGCAGTTCCAAAACGGGTGCCGTCACAGATAGGACGGAACAACTATAAGTGACAACGGGAATTAGCATTTCTTGAAGTACACTTTCAACAGCTGAGAATGGGAGCAACAATCGTTTCAACATCGACAGTGACTGATGGACATCGACTCCACCCAAACCCCTACTGCGTGGCGATGATATACTGCCAACCATATCTTGATGCTCTTCGAATCAAGTGCCATGATTATGGGGAGGAAGATGGCCATCATTAGCTAACCAAAACTCGAATGCTCCAGAAGATTTCTGTTCAGCCCGTCAATACATTGTAGGTATCAGAATAGCTATTGACATACTTGTGCTCAAGCTATTAAATACTGCTCAAGAACACTGGGACCAAACAATGATGGTAATCCTGAAGTTACACGGCCGATAACACTAGGGAGCTATGCGAATTTCGATGTTAGTATCACAGCTCGTTATAAACACAGTAGCGCATGAAATTTAATATGAAATATTGGACCCTAGTTAGCTGACAACTAGCTAGAGTATTATGGCTGTCCACGATCGATCCTGAACACTTACACAACTAAAAAAGACGGTCCACATTGCTAGAAATAAATCCACCCCCCAACAGCCTCCACAGAAGCAGAAACGACAGCAATAATCCTTTCTCCAACACCCCTGAGCTCTGCGCGATGCCTCAACATCAGATCCAAGATGGCTATGGAAAGTGCCGCCATGCCAATAGCGACCTGCACAGCACCCCAATCCTTGAATTGTGGGCTCTGCAGGGTAATCCCGGTAACAATAGGCAAGTTGGCTATAGCGCGGTTAGAGTTGGTAGTGTGCTAGAGGCATCAAATTGTGACCAACGGTACCTGTAGTAGTTGTGGAACCTAGTGTGGGGGGAGCTGACAGCACACGGATATCAGGTGGGTCTGCAGGAAAAGCGGGTATTGTAATTACCGTTAGCCATGTCTTGGTCTTAGGTCACTCTAAGAGTGATTGTATCAGCGTCGAACACGTCTCAAATATATCTAGTCCGATGTAAGATAGTTCGCCAACAAAGTTTGATAAAACTATGGCTGTCTGTGGGGCAAAAGCGCCAGGTATGAGCGACACGATAGGTCGTTGCGGATTGGATTGTGTGGGGGGTAGTAAACAAACGTGGGGGAGAGGGAGCAACCACTCCCATTTAAACGAAGCGATGCGGCAGTTAATCGCTGTACAATGAGGGGATGAGGCTCGGTAAGCAAAGACATTCGGTTCCTTAGTGATGTGCGCGAGACGTCCCAGGACAAAATCTTTGCCGTAAAAGTCCCGGAATCACTGGATATCTCGTCATCTTGATGGTGAATTGGTTCTCAACACGTCTCGTGCACAACACTACCGGCTTCTTCTACGTCATCAACATAGCTACATGCGGTATTTAAATCTCCAGCCCTACTGCAAGGCTCAATATTGCCAAGGCATTGATGTTCCAATGTTTTCACCAGTCCAGTCTGGTCCGGTCTGACGGATGAACCAGTTCGCGCCAGTCTAGCAGGAAGGTCGGACTAGACTTGACTAGACTGGGACCGTTATAGTCTGGACTGCTCAAGCCCCGAACTGGTGAATATCCTGGCATTCACGAGACACAATGGTTGTGGGGGTAATAACCAAAACAAAGATAAATTAAATCGGGCAGAATGTCGACTGAGTCACATGTCTCTAGCGAGGTTTAAAGATTATATACCGACTAAAAACTGGCTGTTTTTCTGTTAACTTGACATTCGACATATTTTATCATTTATTGTGCACGTGTTGCTTCCATCTTAATGTTATAGATTGGTGAAGGTCTGAATTCAATTTCATTCAACCGCCCTCCGGCTAAATCATACACGAAACTCCGCCACGACATGAGATTCTCACCCGACTCGAACAACTCAAAACAACTTATGATATTGACAACTACCTTGGCGATTTGATTCTTGATAATAATTAACGCGCATGTGCGGAGGCGCCTACCTTGGTACCAACCATTCGCTGCAAGACTGCCAAATCAGGGTGTTGTGACAATCTACACCTACCGGTGAGGCAAGACCTGTCATCCCTTATTGAAGCGCGATTAGATTCCTATCAGAAACGCCGCACTATTACGCCTTGAATAAAGGGTCGCCTCCGGGTAAGGGAATGCCCAACATAAAACCCTCTTAAATAATGCACAGAGGGAGAATTTGGCCAAAGCTATATCTGCCAGGATCCAGAGCGAAAAATATATTTGGAGGTGGTCAGACAATTACACAGTGGATTCCGCGCCCCTAATCGCAGCCTCCCCATTACACTCTCCTCCCAAAAACCACTGAATCTGGCGCCAATCACCTCCTAGTGGCCGAAATATTCACTATCGTGGATAAAATGTGAAGAATATCCCAAAGCCTCGTTACAGCTCGGCTGTTGATCATATTATTATAATCAATAACACATCTTTCAGGCCTCCAACAGAATCTCGGAGCAGAGCAAAGCGGCGCAGAGTGTAGCTAGTGGTCGTTCACTTTCATTTCTTTTGTCTTGTACTAGCACGCCGCCATTCATTTGCATCGGTTGTTTAGAGGAGAAGAAGGGTGGAATGAGGGGAGCTCCCCCACCTAGCCGGCCATCCGGAGAGGAAGGGGAATTAAGTACTGCCATACTCTTGTTAGAGTGCATGCAGAATGATTAAAACAAAACAAACAACAGAATCTCTGCGAGATTAACCCACAAACAGAAGGTCAATCTTGCAAGGTACGATAAAGGATTGTCGCGGCTGAGCGAATTCAGGGGTGCAGGCCGCCATGTCGAGACATTGTCACACCATCAGTCACTTAGTAGGATTTGAGGTAATTGACGGTGAGTGAAGGGTATTTCCCGCACGAGACTATTATTCGCTCTGCGGGTACGCGGCTAGTTGGGACAGAACGGAAAAGGGTAGTTTTAGAACATTTTCGCGTGGTCATGCATTATCACTCACATATAACCTAGACGTTCCCAAAATAGTTCGTGGAGAGATCGTTGTGTACTTGAAGAACTGAACAGATTTAGTATTCTAGTCTTCAGCAAAAATTTCGGAATATGTTATCTTCAGACTTTGCTGCATAGATTCAGTTCATCAGCTCTGGAAATGGCGAAAATCTACAAGTCACAATCGAACGTGATGGTTCATGAAACCCAAGCACCAACTGTAGGGCTTGGCAGTGTCGGTAAGCCGATTATTTGAAGTAGAGTATACTTTCAGGAGCGCTTGTAGGGGAGTGTATTCCAGGGATTCGACCCCCGTTTATCGCAAAGATGAAGATTTTTTGGCCAGAGATGGATCCATGACTGTTTCAGGTGGTGGCCAAATCATCAAGTGGCTATACAGAAATGATATACAAGAGATGCAGTGAGACAGTCAAGCCTTTTAAAGCACCTTAAGCCGGCTGGGTGATTAACAGTCGTTGAAATAAGGTTTGACGCTAAACAATCCAATATGTGACGACAATTCAAAAAATACGTTACATTTGACATAGAGGATATTGACCTGCCACACACTTTCAGTCATTTTCTCCGCACCCTCTCGTAATTTATTGATAAACGATACGTAAATATCAGTTACTATATTAAATTGCATGTATCGAATGAAGACAGGGATCACTCGATTAACGACTTTTGATTATTAAGGCTAGAATAATCACCCGAATTGACATAACCACTTAAGGCCTAGATAATCCTTGCGTAGATATGCCTTTATAAGTTTATATAGTGGGAGGCCGACTCGTTTTAGACCGTAGCAGTTACACGATAGCGAGGCCAACTTAGGAATTTAAATTTTAGCTGCCTTCAGTGTTGGCCTGCATGAAGCTGGGCTTGGCTGCAGCTAAGGAAGGTCTCTAAAATCGATCGAATACGTTCTCCCTCGTTTATATATATATTCGTACGCCGACCAGTTTGTGCGTGTAATATCCTGTTTTCAACCCTTGGTACAAGGAAATGCGTACGTATTATATAGCATACCCCAACAGATACATGAGTAGTCAGTAACTTATCTAACTCAGCGGAAACATTGCTCTTAAGAGCAAAAGATTTTGTGAGTTTTCCAGCTTTCTAGATAGTGATATTAGATCTGTTGGATTGGTTAGAGCGACTTTCAATCTTACGGGGACTCCTGGGAAATAAAATTGGGTCAGTAACAATCATTCTAGATCCCGTAAGCTTTATCAATTCATTCAACAACAAATTAACCAGTATTCTTAAGAGGCCCGGCCTCTATTCCCAAAGCCTGCGCTAGCAGCGGCCGGCCTCAAAAGCCTCCAGCCCGGCCAGAAACGCCTCCGTTGGCCTACAGATATCGCATCCATATGACCCAGCTCATCGCTTGGATCTCGTGATACCGTACTCAAGAACGTACCTCAACTGTCAGGCCGGAAAAGCCTGCAGGCAGGCCGTAAAAGGCCTCATTTAAATGCCGCCGCTAACCCCGACCAGGCCCGGCCTGGCCGCTTAGGAATATTGAAATTAACTCCCTTAGAGCCGTCGATTTTCCGGGGATTACGCATAGCAAACTCCAGAATAACGTAGCAGCGTTTCATTCACTCAGTCTACCCGATAGCTAGGGCTTCACCGTTCATGGTGTTTCATTGAGCTGACAACCTCAACAATGAGAGACAAACTAGTCACATTTCTATAAATGGTAAGCTGAGTTGGGGGGAACCTCGGGTAATCGGTTAAATGCCGTTGAGACGAGGTCGAACGCCACCACGCATAGTTTCGGATATGCGCGTTACTATCGTGGCAGTATGGTTAGGGATACCTTAACCCGGAGCATTTTAAGCTTCAACTTTAGCGAGCCTTGACTCTACTAAAAAAAGTCCAAACAGAAAAACTCTGTTACATGCATCTTTTAAGTGTTCTCAACAACCTGACACAGAACCAAATTACTTGAATAGAACTAGACGAATCTCCGAGGGAAGGTCAGCAGCCAAGGCGAAGTGGGAGGCCGACAAGTGCAGCAAGCACTTCAGTTACGGACTCAAGGGCAAGGCGGGGACCAAGAGACCTATCCCGATGACAAGCGTGAAATCGCTGGCTGCTAGGTTCTACCGACTAAAGTGCGGGCATGCACCAACTGGAGTCTACCTAAAACGATTCGGCCACCGAGATGACAACAAATGCTGGTGGTGTGAAGGGACAGTGTCCCAGACGCGGGAGCACCTCTTCCGCCACTGCAGCCGGCGGAGAGACCAGCAGAAAGTGCTCTGGAAAGCGGTGGGAAAGGTGACAGGCTGGAAAGCGGGCAGATGCCGACATGTACAGATTTCTGAGCTGTTTTCCATGGAAGAATGCGACCAAGCGGTGGTGGACTTCCTGGCGACTACTGAAGTCGGGAAGTTCCCGCCCAAATGAATGGCGGTATGGAGCGGGCGCAGAGGCTGACTCAGGCGCGGGGGGAGGCGACAACGGGTTTATATATATCTTTCTATCTTTTATCTCTTATCTTTCATTTGTCAGCGGGGACGAAGGGTAGCGGGGGGGGAGCTCCGCCATCTAGCCGGCTCGCCCGGAGGCGGAGGGGGTTATTCAGGTCCTGTCATACTCTAGTAAGAGTGAATACAGTATGATTAAACAACAACAACCAAATTACTTTTCCTGGATGTGGTAGTCGAGGAAATGAATTTGAAAAGTCGGGCTTTTTTTCTAGGGAGCTCTGGCAAATGTCACAAATAAAAGTGCCCCCAAATGAGTGTGCTGGGGTTTGTGTTGAATTATATGGTGAAGAAGAATCCGGAACCATCTAAGGGTATAGTCTATGCCTTTATATACATGGAAAGTCTGGAGGTCCTACGGAGATGATGGGGCGGTACTCACAGTGGCGAGTGGCTAGTAGTGATGATATAATTGTGAACCAACCTACGTGTGTGAGTGTATGAGTCTACTTGATGACTCAGTCTATCGGTGACCTCATTCCAGACCTTACATTAATAGTCCGTGTTACGATATGGAAGTTGGGGACAACCGTGTGCGTGTATTCTATGGTACAGAGAAAAGAGAGAAGGAGAAAGACTCGAGATATATACATGAGGTATCAGCCCCTGCAGCAGTCACCGTGTATCAAATCTGTAACATATCTCCGGTACAAGTACACCTGTAACAGTCCGGTGGTGTGCAAAATCGAGTGACTGCTAGTGAGATTACTATATTGGGTAATAATTGGGCCTCACATGCCGAGTTCGGAGGCTAAAATACATAAAAATTTGCCAAATAATTATGTAAAGGGAAATTTTCAAGGGCACAGTTGGAAAGTCACAACCTCTGACTAGGAGTCCCTGACCATAGTGTGTTATCTAACGGAATCAATACATATAACTTACACTTCCTAGTCTGTAATCTGGCTTTTATCGCTGGCGTAGGCTTGATACTTCCGCCGGGCAACAGTTCCAAACATTTTCGGCTGATAGCCGTTGGGACGTTTAGTCACGCGCCCAAAGGAACCGAAGGCGAGTTTGGGCCAATTTCGCATGGGTTCTACCTAAGTGACGACTCTTCTATTTGTTTGGATATTACTTCTATACCGTTTGGTACAAACGGGTGTGCACTTGTAATACACTAACCGCCGTTGTAAGAAAAGTGATATACAGCCTGCGGAGGTCGCTGCACATAATACGTATAGTCTGGAACTTATCCTAAATATATTTACAAATGGTAGGTAGTTAAGCGTCAAATGATCTACTCTGTAAGCTCTATTAGCCCATCGTATCCGATCTTGAATCAGAGTAGCCTTTCTAGCCCAGCGGTCATTTTTATCGATTTGGCACGAAATGACACGAAATTCTGTCCGATACCGCGCGGGATGGGATGATGGATCGAGAACGTTGTCCCGTTATTATCCCGTGGTTCACAGTATTGACAAGCTCTGTCAGCTTCATGTGTTTATCACACCCAGATGCAGATGTTCTATAGGGTAATTCCGATATCATTATACCAGCGCCATAGTACCGTAGCTACTGTTTCCTTAGCCTCCGTTGAAAAATAGCCATATAAAGGCTGAGATCAATTTATGCAACACCATTAGGTTTTTCTAGTGAGTGATGTCTTGTGATACGATGATACTGTAAAGGTTTGGAAATCAGTGCATAAGATCTGGAAGTATTAGTTTAGCAAGCACTCATATGCCTAGAATGAGTACCTGACGGTGGAATGTGAAACTGGTCAATCTGAGTGGTTGACATAATATGAACATGGTAAAAGCTTGCGGATTGAAAATTGCACTAGCGAGAGTTGAGGCCTGAGTTCATTACAAGGGAAAAAACAAGGGTAGGTAGTCAAAATGACTACGTGGTGAATTGATAATAAACAAAAGATGTTGGTCTATCTTGAGCGGTGCATTTGTCGAAGGATGGGACTTCACAGATGTAGGCGTGGTAAGAAATAAACTGTTGCTGAAATCAGGGTTCCCAACCGTCCGTCTACACGGGCGTCTTTCGGGGCCCGGCACTGCCGTCCAGACCAGGTGAACACTTCGTTTGACCTGGGGCGTCCCTGGCCGAGGTTGGAATCCCTAGGGCCCGTTTAGGGCGACTGTAGCTTCTTAGCGGAGGTTACCGTTACCGGATGTGTATAATTCCGGCCGGCAACCATGGTGGCAACTATGGCGGCAACCAGGCCGAGCATACCGTTTGCGCTGCCGCACTCAAAACAGGGGTAGGATTGGAGATTTGACGTACATTTGGCAGCTTCTCACCCGGTCAACATAGCTCCCATATCATTTATCTGTTACGATATGGAAGTTGGGGAGAACCGTGTGCGTGTATTCTATGGTACGATAACCGTTCAAGTCTAAAGATCCAAGATAGTAGGGAAGAAAAGAGTAGTGCGAAGTCTAAAAGAGCAGTCACAAACCCTAGGGCTGCGGCTCATGTACATCTGTAACATTATCCACATTTTCTACACTGTCGATCCGCTTCACAGAGTTGATGGCTTGTTTCTTTTCCCAGCTTTCAGCTTTAAGCTTTACGTGCAAAGACTGTAAGGCCCTGCAGGGTTGTTTGTAGTCCGAAATTTGGAAGGCCTAGGGCAAAAGCGGGCAGGAACTCTCAGCCCGGAAAATTGTAATCTAGGTCGGGAACGGCTCTGCCTGGACGAGACGGACGGTTGGGAAGCCTGGTTGAAATAAGGTTGGACCCCACTGAACATGGCTTTGGATATGGGCGTTCCCTAACCTGGCAATAGTGCATTTCTTGGCAATACAATAGTTCTAATCGACGATATGGTAAAATTGATAGACTGTTAGTTCAGATGATAACATACAATCTGAAACCCATCTGACCAAAGACGAAGGCGAGCGGTTGTATGTAATATTAGTGAGCAGGTAATCGTCCTCAGGAACTGGCTATAATCTGTTGAAACGTTCTTTGGAACCGGATATTATAAGTTTCGAGGCCCGGGGATGGACCCGGATGGTTACGCCACAATAGTCTGTGATACAGCTGTACTTGTACCGGAGACATGTCACAGGTCTGATACACGGTGCTACTGCAGGAGCCGATGCCTCCTGTATATATCTCAGTCTTTCTCCTTCTCTCTTCACTGTACCATTGAATACACGCACACGGTTCTCCCCAACTTCCATATCGTAACAGTCTGAAGCTGATCATATGTCGCGTGATACCCGATGATCACACGATAAGCATTCTGGCTAAGCTACTGCATCAGACTCGTTCAATCTTAAAAATACTTACCACATCACGAATTAAATTCCCCCTGTTATATAAACTTGGATTTCGGGTGTCTGGAAATATTGTAGGCGTGCTAGAGCCCAAATTGCCGAGTTCTGCAGAACTAGTAGTTGAGTGTGAGGTAGAGCTTTTGAAGTATCCGTCGTAATATTAAGTTGGTCGCACTATTATAAGTACAGTATCTGAAGTTTAAGTGACGCAGTCATCATGCGAAGCCTTCATTTCTTTCTCATTCATTTCGATAAACATAGCAACTACATTCATGCAGACTGGAAACAAAGGTCGGGAAAACAGTAAAGAATGAAACAACAAGCTCTTTAAGGAATATTCCATGTGTGCTCACCACCTTGCAGCGACTGCTCAATCTTTGAAACACATTCTATGGCAATGGTTAACACGCAATGGTGTGTATGCAGAGATATAGAGAGTATACCTAGACATAATCCTGATTGCCTTCCTGCGCGAAATCTGGCCTCTAGTGAGCTTCTGGAACATCCCTAATTTCACGATTAATTTTGCCTTCAGCGCTGAGATATGCAGGACTAACTCTGAGGTGTCTCTTAATGATCGGAGATCTGCCGTGAGAGCACCTTCGTCAGTGCGTTGTTCGACAGTACCACGTGCACGCTCGGGCATCGGGAATTAGTAATTACCAAAATTCATAGATTTCCCGGTTTCGGTGGGTGATTCCGGCTCGTGGATGAGGTATCGGCCGATTGGTAACTTCAAAATACCTTCCATCCTGGTCTGGACGGCCTTCAAAGCGTCCGAAATGGCTTGACCCCGACCAGGTGGAAGTTTGGATACCTCCGGAATAGTCCAACGGCTGTATAGCTTACCGTGGCTTCCTCGGGTACGGATATTTGTTGGCAAAGCTTGAAAAAATTTCCAACATAGGAAACAACTGCTCTTGCTGCACCCAATATAACAGAAATCTTGTAACCCACTGTTCTGTACCAACTGAAGCATTATCTGAGCTTCTGCATGAACATGAGGTCGACGTTGCTGAATAGATTTAAAGACCTTCTCCACTTTTTCGACGGTAAGTTTGCGGTGCACATGGCGTTGCACTGTATTCGTATCGGGCGTCAACCCAACGAGTCTGAGAGTTTCCGGTAGACTCAGCGCTGTGAATGTTCTCTTGACCTGTTGGGGGGAAATCTGATCAATTTTGATGGTGCCAAAAGTATTGAGCTCGGTGCGGGCTTTGAGGAATGTATTGTATGCCACACGCAGTCGGGCGACGAGGCAAATTGCGTTCCAAAGTTTGGTTGCCTGAGGGAACAAGTCTTTTGATCCAAGCAGATGATCCCTACAGCTTGCAGACTCTCGAACAGTGTATGCCATAAGCACAAGGAGGGAGCGTTGCTCTGCCAGTGGGAGAGCCAAGTCAGGCTGTAAACAGAGGGTACGAAGTTCTTCAAGACAGACAAGATCTGGAACTGGAGAGCTCTCGGTAGAGGGTAGCTTAGTGCAATAACCGATGTATTTTTCAAGGTTCGGAATATAGGCGTCCTGTAGTCGGCCCTCGGAGTGGACTAACAATGCGTTCCAAAGGTCGTTATCTGCACAGCATTCAGTACATACGATTTTACGGGCACAGGATATTACCTATAGCGTCAGAGATGGCCTTCGGATCTGATCCCGCACTCAAACACTTCTCAATTGTCCGAAAGAACTTAGTATCTTCAGAACGGAATGGGCTATTCAGTGCTACAAAGATTGTCGTCCTACGTTCCATTTCTCTCATTGCCACGCTGGCAACATAATATCCCCCCTTTCTGGTCGAAATAACCTCTGCCAGCCGATCCAGAAACTGTGTCTTCAGTTGTTCGGGTGTACAGCCTGCTTCAGCTAGTAGGTCTTCCGTTGCATCGCAAACGCTTATGTGTTCGATATCTTCATCGGCATCGGCATCGGCATCGGCATCGATACTGTCATCGACTGTTTCCGGCTCCAGTTGGCCACCATTGCGCAAGGAGAGTAGACTAGCTAATGCGGCAAAATGCGCCTCATTTAGACCCTCATGCTCCCAGTGAAATTGATCCGTCATCGTGGAATGTAGTGCGGTGAGTGCTGTTGAATTGGGTTGGAAAGTGGAGAAGCAAGAAGCGGGGTTAGATTAACATCAAATAGGTCCCGGAGAATTCGTTATTGGGTAAGATAAGAGTATAATAATCGGCGGTAATCGTTGTGCTCATGCTGTGGAACAATTCATCTTCATCCCTAGTTATACGGTATGTACTCTACATGTATCCACGGAAGACGAATGAGTTTTTACCGATTCTGCCCGAAACATCACTTCCAATCATCTTGGCTCCGGGGTGACACAACAGATTGTACATCCAGCGCAATTTATTATCATCCGCAGCCACTTGCTTGAGGAATATGATCCTAGCCGTAGGCATTGCCTAGGAACACTTGTTGTCCTTCCCCGCCTTTTTTCTATTCGTCCGGGAGTACTCGTTCAGAATACTGCCGCTCTGGGTTATCACTATGGACTTAGCACCCGTTACCAAAGAGCAGTGCCGGGCAATAACTACGGAGGGTTGGAATCTAAAATTGTAGTCGTCATATAACAATGACCGGGAATGCCAGTCTTTACTCGCATCTATGTACATGATCGATAGAAAGCCGAGGGTGGATATACTTAAGATTCGCATGGTGGATCACTGATCTGAGGTGGAATCCAGTTTGTTGCATATATAGACCGCCTCCGTTTGTAAGGCTTATGGGCTTCAGCTGGGCTGATGGAGACCATAATCTAATCGCGATGACGGTCCCAAAGCCACGAATAAAACAACGATGACAACGAAGGAATCGAACGAACCTACGAAGTTAGAAAGATATGGAGTCCCTTTCGATACTCCAGTACAGAACGAATCTTTCACGATCATTCAACAAATGAAAATTGCCTGCGGCAAGTTCGCCGACGAGCAACAACAGCAAGCCAGAAAGTTAAAACTTGTTTGAAGATTAAATTGGCAACATTCAGAAGCAGTGGGAATCTGAAAAGTATTTCAGCCATGTATTGCAGGAAACCCGTGGGATTGTTGGGAAGCTTGCAGAAAAATACGCTAACTCGAAGAGGTGGTGGCTAAGTTCGACACAACTCCTAAAGACATAGTAGAGAAAAGTCAGAAGATAGAGGAGAAAGTGGGGGTATTGCAAACGACTCTAATTGCGACCACACCGCCGTAACCGACGAGGAAATTGTAATTTGGCCGAAGTAAAAGTCAGTTTTGCGACCGGCGACACATTTGGCTACGACAGTACTTAAGCGAAACTTGCCGAGGAGAAACGAGACAACCTCAAGCGACGCCATAGAATCGACAAAGATGATTCAGAGAAAGTAGCGGGGTGACCGGCGAAAGCTCCACGAATTACTTCCCACGAAGAGTCTCATGCACTCTAAGCATGCAGTAGAAGCGGTAGTTAATGCCGTAGCAGAAACTGGCGAAGGATAAGGGAAAAAAGAAAGAAAATTTAGGTGACAAGGCAGAGGCAAAATCTGAGCAGCCTAAGAAAGGAAAAAGGTCGGAAACAGGGTGGACTGAGGTTAAGAGGAAATCGAGGCTGAGGGGACTCTGTACTAAGATTGAAGATAGTCGGGGGTATACCCTTGTATGGGATACTCGCGATGGAAGATTTGTGAGATGGATTCCTAGTTATGCAAAAACAGGTAGAGACAGGATGAAAATGTCTTGAGGCCTGAGGTCGAAGTAAAAATCTCTATAGTGCCCGATATAAGTCCGAGTGGTATAGATTAGAGGATGTTAGGGTAGTGGTTGGCAAGTCACGACTTTACTTTGTCGTTTTGATGAAGTAACGAGGATAGACGGAAGATAAAACTGTGTGTAGTTGATGCCATGGCAACGCGGCCGAATGCAATATGATTACAAAACAAAGAAACTGGAAGACGTGAGATGACAGCGAATACAAGGGTGTGTGCTGATTGAGGAAGAGATGGAGCAGACGTCAGATGCGATAGGCCACTGCAACTCTGTATTTCATGAGTGAATATCATGAACAAGCACTGGTGGCGGCTTTGTCGCCCTTAGGGGGACATGAATCTGCCGAGCCGCTCTTGAGCAGTGGCAAACTTTGTGTTTTTAGAGTGGGCTGGATCTGGGGTAGAGTGTAGCGGCATCGACACAGCTGGGAGCATGGATTGGAGTACACTTGTAGGTGCGGGGTCATGTGTACTTGTGAACGTTGAGTCGAGTGCGCTTGGTGGTATGGAGTCAAGTCAGTGGTCCTAACAGTATTCTCAACCGTCCCGTCCGTTCAGGATCACTCAGAGCGGGGACGGAAGGATAGGACGGCTGGGGGACGCCAAGTTGCCGTCCCCAGTGGTTCCCAGCAGTCCCCAGCAGTCCCCAGCAGTCCTCAGCAGATATCTATTCACGATGAAATTCAGAAGTAATAAACTGAGTCGAATCATACCAAGCCTCAAATTTACCCACATTATGTACTGTAAACTCTATCCATTACCATTGGTTCGCTCATCAAAGCCCTAAGTGCTTGATGCCGGCCGATGACTATGGATGCTGGTCGGTGACGGTATTTTCGCCGTCCTGGTAGTCACGGGCTGTCATGCCGTCCTCGTCGCACGGACGGGACAGACGGCCTTAAGACCATGCTGTCCGTCCTAGAGAGATTTCAGACGGCACCACCGCCCCCGGCCGTCTTACGGGACGGTTGAGAACACTGTCCTAGTAGGTTAGGTCACGTATAGTTAGAGCAGCCGAATATAGTTCAGCCCGATAATAGATCACGAGCTAATCAACTTCCCTCGCAGTGGCTCTAGAGTATGTTTGAATTACAGAGCTACGGCTCATCACGATGATTTAGGGTTACCTTCGGAAGGCGAGGTGTGATATCATTGTGACGCATATAGAGTTCACGCTTCCTAGATTAAAGCCTCCACCTTCGCAATCACCAGTTATTGATTTCATTCCATTCCAGAGCCATGTCAAGCTGTGACTGCACTTCCCTGTCTTCGTTTTCAAGCACCCAATTCCGTGGGAGGCATCTTGATGATGATATACCGCCTCCAACTTCCAAGTACTCAACTCCAACCTGATTAGCTACGGTCCTTAGTACAATCGGAACTAGTTCGGCCATTGAAACACAAGCAGCTTACACCAGCATGGAAACATGGAAAGCAAGTTATTTGTGAAGAGAATGTTGCTTTTGTGTGATGAAGATCGTTGACCTGATTCTGTCGCGGGATCTATGCTCGTATATGTACAGAGATCACATGGCACAATGCATTGTGCCCTATCGGTATCTCTTATTCCCTACCGGCATGTCCTGTGGTAATCTCCGCAAGTCCTACGGAGGATCTAAGTATACATGCAACAGGGAAGGAATGTTGGGAGCGCAATTTCTATAAGTTCCCCGGCTCGCCAGATATATCTATTTTTCTAATTTGCTTTCACTTAAATGTCAGATGCATTTTGCTCGTACAGAATCAGGAAATGCAGCACGACATCTCAAGAACATACGCCATATGTTCGCTAATAAGGGGACCGCGAAGGAAAAACTGCTAGAATGACCTACAAGTTAATGGAAGGCTATTGGAGCTATTTAAAAGGACTGAAGAGCGATTCCTAACGTCATCAAAGATACTAGAAAGTACTGGAGAGTGGTTGCTAATGAACAAAGTCATTTTGTAGACTCATTCACAAATTTCGCTCGCCACCGGCTCCGCCTCACTCCATTTCCAGAATCTTCGCCTCACCTGGTGTATATAAAGGCATAGATTTCCTTTAATCGCTTCTGGAGAATAAATAATTCAACCTCTTGTGCAAAGTTATTGTTCTCATCAATTTTCTACTGTGATTAGTAGAACTTGAAGAATTGCGGGAGCTTCTACACTACTGCTGTAGCATGGTGAGATCCACTTACTTTTCTAGTGGTATTTCAATACTAATGACTTGAACTGATAGGAATTCAATCTCCATGTTCCGTCTACTCTGCCAGGCTCTGGCTCTACCATCCGTGATTGGCTTGTAAAGCTATATGCAGACGAGAAAGACAAGCTGTGTGGGCATTTAAAGAAGGATTCAAGTGGTGTCTATATATCATTTGACTTGTGGACTAGCGAAAATGTCAATGGCTATCTCGGACTTGTTCGGCATTGGATTTTGGAAAAGGGAAGTAAGTTGAACACTATGTTACACCTCAGGGGCTGGTTGGTCCGTATACAACAGAGAATCATGCCGAATTGGTATGAGACATTCGGCAAGATTATGGAATTGACGAAAGGTAGGAGAAGCCTAAGTATGCATTTGAATTCAATAGGGTACTTACTAGTACTGTGATCTCTTCTTTAGTTTTGCTTCATGATGTTTGATAATGCAAGTAACAATGGTACTGCATTGAAGGATATTTACAGACAGTGTTCCCAAACGGCCAGGCCAACCGCCCGGCGATTTACCGGCCACAAACAGGCAAAATTCGGTGGGTACTCAAAAATGCCGCCAGCGGCCCGGATTTACCTGCAAATGCCGGCAGTATTTATGATTATCGGCAGTAATTGCAAATGCCAGAATGACTGAAGGCTGGCGGTATTTGCGAATGCCAGGAGTATTTACCTGATGAAGGCCTGCAGTATTCATCACTGCCCGTGAGTATTTACAAATGCTGGCGGTATTAATGAATGCCTGTGAATGCCGGCGGTAATTGCAATGCCGGTGAATATTTACAAATGCCGCCTCTGTATGAGTACTGGCGTATATTTGCCGGCGCAGTGCAAAAAAGCCGCCAATTCTTAATCTGGCTCGGCCGCACGTTTGAATCTCGTAAACCGGCCAGATTTCTGTCAAGCCGCGCCCGTTTGGCCGCTTGCGAACACTGTTTACAGTTAGCTGCATCATCTAGGAATTGGATGAATTTTGATCAGCACTGAGATCATTGCATTGGACATGACATCACTGCCGCCGGGCTTGGCCACTTAGGAACGCTGGAAGATCTACGGTACCGCAGACTCACAGAAGCGGCATTGTGAGAATGTCGAATGGTAACCCTCGTATGCTGGAGAGGAAAGCAAGGACTGGTGGCGGTAGTTGCATTGAAAAAGCATCCATTTGGATCTCGAATGACTGCTACTTGCTCACCGAGACCCGAATGGAGCAATTTATCCGCGTACTGCTACAGTGGGACTGTACCATTGGCATCCAGGCTGCTCAATAGTCCATCCCGTCCGGGCAACACTCGCCCCACCCTGGACTATAATTTCGGGGCAAGGAATATCTTAGACTACAAGGACTAAGGCATGGAACTTAGGCCTTGAATACTGGCAGGGCCCTAGCCTAGTCGCAGTATCTAGTAAGAATATGGCAAGAATACAGCAATCGGTGTGTAAACTGACACATATTTTCGGATCCTAGCTGCAGGGAGGTGACGCTAGAAGGCCTGGAATCTGTATTTCTTAAAATCGAAATCGTAAAGTCTATCCGGAGTGTTTACTGTTGAGAGTAAAAGAGAAAGAACGAAGAAGCTCAATTGTCTGTCGATCCAAAGAGAAGGAAAACTAAGGACTTATATACGAAAGAGAGAAAGGAAAGCCCCATGCCGACTGGCAGAGCCGGAGCCCGAAGCCGAGCATCAGTGCCGAGGCTAGGCCTCCTGCTCAGCATGGGGGCAGGCGAGGCCGAAGGGGGCAGGCGAGGCTGGTGGGGCAGACGAGACTGGTGGGGGCAGGCGAGATCAATGGGGGCTGCAAGCCACCGGCCTCATGCCCGAGTCCACCAGCATCGAAGACTAAGGAAGCCACCAGGCCAAACTCCTAGTCAACATTTACACCAACATCAATGCCGTGATGCAAATTTTAGTGTGCTAGTATATCTCAGTATGGCACTATTCTTCCTAGCCACCTCATATGTACGTTTGGCAAACATGACGTGGATTGCAGATTGTGGATCGCATGATCAAATTCGGTCCAATAATGGCGCTGTACATACGGATGTGAACAAGGCTCGATATGGGGCCTGCAAGGAAATGTGGGTGTGAATTTATTTAATTGATGATTTAATTTGATTTACATGTGATAAAAAGTACTAGGTTCGTAATTCTCCAAGGATATCGCCGGTTGAATGTCGGCTGCGCATGACGTTTAAGTAACCGGCGAAAAGAATTCAGTGGAAGAGTGTAAGTCATGAGGAAGCCAGAATCCTCTCTAAGGAAGCATATATACCGCCGGTCTCTCATCGCTCCGAATGCAAGAGCTTCTCGCTTTTTCTACACGTACGAACTCAGCAGAACTAGAGCACACTTCACAAAGTTACCCGAGTACCATTTACATAAAGTCGACAACAACGATAGCAATTAAAAAACGGACGGCAGCAATCGATTCTAGACGTCGAATTGACCCCGGAGCGAGCTTCCCAGCACCGGCGAGACCGCAGGAGGAGGGCGCGCACGAGAATCCACGCAGTTGAGTGGGTTCACGCGAAATCTTGGCAAAATAAAAACATGACTGACCCGACGCGCCAACGCGTCAACAAATGAGCAAGCGACGACGAGGACTACCCAGGAAGAGGTGCGCTTCACAGAAGTGATGACTGAAGCCAGAGGGAGCGAGAGGAGCGGCCTGGACATGGAAGAAGCAGTGGACGGGAGGAGCCACGCGCCTATGGATATGGCGATGGAGATGGCGACGGCAGTGACATCCATCACCGCGGAGACTGCAGGCGCAACCATATTTGAGCCGATGGAGAGATATGAGAACGGAAAACAGAGAAGGAGGAGCAAGGCCCCAGCGGCCCCCAGTGACTGGAGGAGCCGCATGGAAAGGACGATACGACAGCAGGCACAGGAGCTAATGCAGCTGCACCGAACAGTTGGACACCTAGCACACCTGTGGGGAGTCCAGGCAGCCCGCGAAGAGGCACAGTGGCAAGGAATGATTGCGTGGATGCAAGAGAGAGAGCAGAAATGGGACGCCCGCCGTGAGGATGATAAGCTGTGGGGGGCGGGCATCACGAACATGATCGCAAAGGTTATGAAAGGTGTAGCACCAGGCCCGGATGTGAGAGAGAAAGACAGAGAAAAGACTGCCAGGATGGACGGTGGGGGGCTAGAGGCCTCACAACATGCAGATACGACGTGAGAAGAGGGACCAGAGCAGTGCCAACAGCCGCAGCAGCAACCGAAGCCCAAACTGCAGCTCAAACTGCAGCCTAAACCGCAGCCCGCACCCAAACCATGGTCAGCACCCACACCCGCCAGAAGATGGGAAACCGTCCCACCCTGAGCCCAGAGGCAGAGCCCGGGCCCAGCCCCAACGTCCGGCTCGAGTATGGCAGATAGACGGCTGGTCTTGAGAACGGACAAAAGCATCCCCCGACCCAACAAGATGGATGAGGAGATCGCGTCGGCAGTCAACAGAGCACTGTTCCAGCAGCAGGCCCCGGCACATGTTCGGATTATGAACGCAAGTCGGAATGCCAGGGGTAGAATAACCACAATCACTCAACAAAACGCAATGGCAGAGATGGCTCTCTTGTACCGAGATATTATTATCAAGGCAGCCAGGTCAGTCGATAAAGGAATCATCGATGTGGAGGGAAACGAGTTGTGGGAGAGACTGAAAATCCACACCATCCCACGAGTGAGGTACATGGGCAAGGGTACTGAAGGACTACAGAGGATGAAGGAAGAGATCCAGGCAGACAACGAAGGAGTGATGATCCCTGCTCAAGTGAGATGGCTATCGAACCCCCGCACCATCAAGGAGAGGGAGCACAGAGGAGATATTAAAGCATCATCTGTGGTCTTCATGGTGAAGGGGAAGAAGGTAGCACAGAGACTAGTGAGCAAAGGAGTGACTGCTGCGGGTGTATGGTACAAGGTCGAACCGTACACAAACGCAGGACCTGAAAGCCTCTGCAAGCTTCGCTGCGGGGGGGGCCACATTGAAAGCAAGTGCAACCACCAACCGAAGTGCGGCTACTGTGCCGGAGCGCACCGATCGGACGAGCACAGGTGCAACGTAGTCGGATGCGGGTCGAAGCAAGGAGCATCGTGCAGCCACACGCAGGAAAAATGCCCGAATTGCAATGGAAATCACATCGCATTCAGCGGAACGTGTGCGAAGAAAAGCGAGGCCAACAGATTCGCGTGACAAAGCAGGAGAATGCAACCGAAAGAACGAGAGACGGGGGGAGGAACCGGGGCTAACAAACCAGCACTCGGCATCAGGCAGGCGAGGGATATCAGAAACGAGGCAGCGGAGCGGATGGTCGACGGGGAGGCAGACGACACTGGGGAAATGGCGGTGATGGAGGATGACAGAGACGTGAACATGACCGAGACCGCTAGAGAGACCGAAATGGGAGCCACCGCTTCCCATGATTAGAGCAATTCAGCACAACTGCGCCAGGTCATACGAGTGGACAATAGCGGCGCTGGAGACGGGAGAGGAAGGAAGGCCGGACGTAGTGTGCTTGCAAGAGCCGCCAAGAGAAAGAAAAGGATTCGAAATTAGGCACACAGCATATGAACTAAGAAAAAGAAGAAGAGTGTGTAAAGCAGTGCGCAACGGAAGCGTCCGTGAAGTGGACGAACAAACGGATCTGAGCAAGGGTGGCAATGACGATGTTATCGTCATTGATGTTTGACAATCAGGAGAGAAGGTCACAGGAATTGCCAATATCTACGATCAAAAAGACACATAGTCAAGAGAGAGACCAGCCCGGAAATCGAGATGGCAGCGAATCATTCGGCAATGCTGCACCGTGCTCGCTGGAGACTTCAATGCCCACAGCAAACGATGGGATCCAAGGTGCACCGAGCCACGAGATGCCGTCTTCTGGGAGGATATCATAGATGAGAACGGACTGGAAATCAGAAACGACGACCGGGCCACTCACTACTGGAAAAGAGGAGATCTCGAAGTCAAATCTGTCATTGATTTAACCTTGGCGAATCGACGAATCAGAAAATGGACCATACTAGCCGAGAACCACGCCACAGGTTCCGACCACGAGGTCATAGAATGGGAAGTAGACGTAGATACGCAAGAGGAGGCAGACCATGAGCGGGTGGTAGGGTGGAATCTGGCGGCTATGACGGAGGAGGACGAGGAGGCAGCCAAGAAGCTATGGATGGAGTTAGCGAAGGAAAGAGCACACCTGGATGCTGCGTGCACAGAGGACGAAGTTGAGCAGGAGGCCACGTGGTGTCAGGAAACACTGAGCAAGGTTTTGGACATCACAGCAAAGAAAATCAGGATCTGCGCAAAGTCGAAAAGGTGGTGGAACGGGGACATCAAGCCAAGGAAAAAGGCACTCAGGCAAGAAAAGAGAAGACGTGGACGACACTCGGAGGGAGCAGCCCGAGCGAACACAGACCTGCAGTAATCAAATCAGAAATCTAAAAGCCAAATGTGGAGTGACTACTTGCAGAACCTCCGAGGAGCTGAGGTCTGGAGAGCAACAAAATATGTCGACCCTCGGGCGGGCGCGACGGTGGAAGCCCTAACAGACACAGAGGGAAAGCAAGTGAACACCGGTATGGAAAATGAGGAGATGGTGAGGCTGGAGTCCTTCCCTCGGAATGATGACGACCAGTACTATGAGCTACTGCCGGCCAGCAGTGGGCACACGAAAGTTCCCGAAAAAGCAGTCGAGCGGGCCCTGTACTCCCAATCAGTCAAGAACGCACCAGGCCCGGACAAACTGTCCTTTGGAGCCGTTCGCCTGCTCTGGTAATGGGATAATGAGAGGATCGTAGATCTGGCAAAAGCGACAATCCGCACAGGACGGCATCCAGCAGTCTGGAAGCCAGCCAGTGGAGTCGTGATTCGCAAACCCGCCAAGGATGATTGTAGGAAGCTAAAAGCGTACCGCACGATTTGACTACTCAGTCGCATGGGAAAGGCCGTCGAGAGGCATGTTGCGGAACTGCTATCAGCAGAGGCCGAACGGAGGGGACTACTGAGCGATGGACAGTTCAGCAACAGAAAGGGGCGGTCTGTCATTCACCCAGCAGCCATCAGGGTAGACAGAGCACATGCAGCATGGACGGACGGCAACATAACTGGTGTGCTTCTAATGGATATCAAGGCAGCGTTCCCAAGCATTGCAAAAGGAAGGCTGGTCAACGGAATGAAGGCCAAGCATATAGATGGAGACCTCATTCGATGGACGGAAAGTTTCCTCCCCGAAAGCACGGTAGAAATGATAATCGAGGGCAATACCATGACGAGACACCCAGTCGAAGCAGGGGTCCTGCAGGGCTCACCTACATCACCGATCCTCTTTGCAATATATACCTCAAGACTGATTAAGTGGGTCGAGGAGTACGTCGCAGCCGAAGGACTCTTGTTCGTGCATGACCTCGGCTGGGTAGCGACTGGAAGCAACGTCAATCAGGTCGTCACAAAACTTGAAGAGTGCTCGGCGAAAAGCATTGAATGGGCGAGCCGGAGGGGGCTGCAGTTTGATACGGCAAAAACGGAGGCAGCACTGTTCACACGTAGACGAGGCCACACGAAGCACCTCTAGCCAAAGCTGACAGCAAAGATAAGAGTCGGAGACGGCTTTATACGATACAACAAACAAGCTACAAGGTGGCTGGGCGTCTGGATGGATGCGCACCTGACGTTCAAGGAGCAACACAACCGATGCATGGAGAAAGCCAGCGCAGCTGAAGCGAGACTCCGTACCCTTACTAAGATGTACGGGGTCGTCCCAGCGAGCGTGAGAGCCATCCAAATAGCCTGCGTCCAAGCGGTCGCACTATATTGGAGCGAGCTCTGGTGGGATCCCAAAGCAGTAGTCAGGCGAGATGATCTCCAACTCCTTCTAAATCGACAAGCCAGATCCATTCTGGCCGCGCTGCCCACAACACCATGGGGGGTGCTGATGAGAGAGGCAGGGCTTACACCTGCGCCTGTGATCTCAGACTCCAGACAACAAAGATTCACAGCTAGACTAGCAAACGCATGCAGTAACAAATTAAAGGAGCTACACCAAAACCCCGCTTCCGGTGCACCGATAAGCAGAGCAGTCAAGCAAGAGCACGAGCATGGCCGCATGACCGAAGGCATGACCTGGCTGGCCCCGGGCAAAGTACCAGTGGTCAGGACCATCATACTGGACGACGATACAGCAGCGAAGAGAGCCGCGCAACGCTGGCCAAGAGAGAAAGAGGCCAAAGGAGGAGCGGGGGTCGGGATGTGGTGGACCGATGGATCACGCTCAGACGATGGCCAAGTGAGAGCCGCAGCAGCGTGCAAACATTGAAATCAATGGAGGTCCCGCCGCAGCTTTCTGGGGCCTGGGCGCATGGAGGTCTTCGACGCCGAGCTGTGGGAGATTGGACTCGCGCTTGAAATGACGATCTAGAAGATGGAAACATTGCAAAGGCATGGAGTGAAGCCGGTCGCAATCTGTAGAGACTCGCGGACAGCAATTGGACGAGTGGCACACCTAGAGGCGGGCCCGGGGCAGCGATTAGCGAGGAGGATCAATCGGAGAGCACAGGCACTCCTCGCCCACGGCATCGCAACCGAAATTC
>Ga0307512_10001299_pt1 | contig 35830 bp, 43 predicted proteins | sample 14_EM_MG_FD_200267 | JGI IMG/M metagenome (GOLD analysis project Ga0307512, IMG submission 200267) | Populus trichocarpa ectomycorrhiza microbial communities from riparian zone in the Pacific Northwest, United States - 14_EM | ecosystem: Host-associated > Plants > Roots > Unclassified | place... | reverse complement strand
ATACGAGCTTACGCGTCAAGTTCTACGTTGGCATAGTATTGGTTGGTTGCCAATTAAATCTATGACGCAAGCCAAATAGCCTTAAAGGGTGAGGCATTAATTTGCGATAAGCGCTGCCAACTAATTTGTTGGCAGACGTACCAACTACTGTCGCAAACGGGGAGTAAGATGTCATATAAATATATTATGACGTAATCAGCGCAACGTATGACATGATGTCATGCGACGGATGGCCAGATTCTTATCAGGAGCGTAATGCTTTGAAACCACGTTGCATGAACACGATAACCAATTGGGAAGCATGGCACTTATCACCGGGCGCAATGTAAGACGTGACCGCGATAACGCTATCAGGATACTTGTAGCAATAGTGTCGGAGTACGGGTGAAGAGAACCCACGAAGATGACTATATGAAAAAAGGTGATGTTCGGAGGATTGAAGGGCATCAACCAACAAGTCAAACATTCAGAACACCGAAGAAGATCTTAAAATATTATTAAGAATTCTATCTATTACTCTATTCAAAATTCCTTCCCAAGAACTAATATCCACTCGTGACTACGCATTATATGCCTGGACACAGATACACACAATCGGAGTACGCAATGCATCGAGTTGTCGAATCGTTCGGCAACCTTCTCTTCAATTTGGAAGAGCAGCATTTGTACCACACCTTTCAAGTGGTGCTATGATTTTGCGAACTGGAGAATATCGACTACCTAGTGCTACGATATCTTCCCACCGGGTTATTACGATTCGAGGAGTGTTCCGAGGATTAGTAGTACACCGACACAACGCGGTATACGTTTATTTAGGAGACGGCTGTTGGCGCCGTTACAGGTTGGGTGCTCTTGCTTCTGTGGCGCAAGAGGTTGAGTCTTAGGATAAGACGAGGAAAGAAAGAGTTTCTTAGATAGGCAGCTGTACTTAATTCAATAAACTATTGTATTGATTATTGGGATTGAGAACCCCCGTAACACATCCAACATCTCTCCCAATAACAGTCAACACGAATTACAATGGTCAATGCTCCAAACAAGAACCTTTCGCCACATCTGGCTGGCAGATACGGCAAATCAACAAAGCGGTCAACCCAACGACGTCATCCTGCAAATGAAGGCAAGAGCGGCTTGGAAGCAGAGAGAGTCCGAGCATGTGGGGCATTGCGCAGCTTGAGATCTAAAATGAAGCTCGCGGCGGAGAAACGACGAGAAACGCACTTCTTAAGCAATGAAGAGAAAGAGACATCGATTGAGGATTGTGTTGAGAGAGAGACCGCTGGGGCACGAATGCGAGTTGAAGACAGAGAGGCAGCGGTTCAGGAAGAGCAGGACGATATGAGGCATGCTGAAATCGCAGGGTTGACGTACCGAGAGCCTGAAAAAACATTCGAGGGGATGCTGGTTGCTATCAGAGACAGGCTGAGTGATCTTGCATGTTCCGATGATCGGGAGGATGGAAAAGATGAGGATGATGACGAGACTGACCAGGGCAAGCTGAGCGCAGATGACGAACCTGGCTGGGTGATATGCACATTCACCAAAACGGTACAGCAGCACATGGAGAGGTTTCGGCAGAAGCAGATGAAACTCGATGATTTGACTGAACTGGGGTGGGAGGATGCAGCTGACTACTTCCGTGAACGAGATGTGGAGTAAGGCATAGTCGAATTGAGGGTTCCGGCAGTCGTTCAGCCGCAAACACATGCTAATGCTCCGGCACCTCCACTGACAACATTTGCAGAGCCAATGGAGAGTGTTGACATTGTCCCAGGAATATAGCACAGGCCGCAAGGGTCTTCTCGACCAGGATGTAGTCATATCAGGCTAGGTTCAGTGAAGCCGCAGTTAAAATCGAGCATACATAGAGGTGAACCACCTGCGGAGCGCGACTCGTCAACGTTGCTGAAAGCAAAGCCAGTTGAACCAGTAAGCTCTGTTGAACCAGTCAGCGTTTACCCCTGCATATAGCCTCCAGCTAATTACCATATAAATATCCGATTCCAACGAAGAGATGGTGACGGCTCCTGCATCTATGGAAGAATAGATATGCAAATTGTACTTTTTGACCTCCGATCGCGGTGAAAAGCATGTTGTTCACCAACTTCGCTATGTGTCAGCTTGTTCTTGATTTCAGTGACAAAATTGTGGGACATGATAATTTATTTGTGCATGTGCAGGGGTCGAACGCACCATGTGAAAGGTCTAGAATCCAAATCGCACTGTAAGACGGCCAAAATGTGTGGTTTCTTTCTGCAAGTTACCGTTAAGTGACAATGCAAAACCAATATTAGTGACGAAATGTGCTAACAAAATTTCAGTGAGTGATGTCATACATGTCATATAAAGAGCGGTCAGTGCGCATGACTAATCGATTTGAACGACAACCATCATGCTAAATTCATCCATGTATCCAACTGCATAACTCTCCGCACAGACCTGGTGCACATGGTTGAGATATTTGAAATTGCTTGTGGTATGTCATGGAAATCGAGGAGGAGGAGCTGGATAAGGAATGGTGAGGAAGTCGGGCCATATTTACCCAAAACTGGTGAAATAATCCACATGCCGTCAATTGCCGGCCAAAAGTGCGGGAATGTGACAGGGCCATGTCATTTCTCACTCAGATAGCGTCGATAGCAGTTAATCAGAAATTGAGAGGTAACAAAACTGCTGGATGCAAACGATAATACATACAAACGCAATACTGGAGGTCTATAATGAGTGTCTGATTGGTTGAATACAATTATTCAGTGTACAAAGGTTGTTTCGATGTGATTAATGTGAGCGTCAACTGAGTGTCAACGATTTTGAGTCCTACACATTCAGCAATCAATGGGCTGCATTGTCACATTCTTCTAAAGCGGATGTAGAGGTAGGCGTTATTGCGAAAAAGGTAAATGACACGCTCGTTGCCACATCCTCAGAATGAGGGTCAACGGAGCGTCAACAATTTTTGGCATTGCCTCCTGAAACATCCATTAGGCTACGCAGTTACAGTACGTCTTAATCGAACTATCGCCCGCCTTTCTATGGAACAATGGTGGTGGCAGCATTTCTACTATGTTTTAACAATGAGCGACAACAGAGGGTCAACGACTTTTGGCCTTGCATCTTGGAAAATGCATGCGCTGTGCGGCGACGTTACCCCATAATCACGCTATCGGCCGCCTATCTAGGCACAACACCGTGCAACATCATCGCTACAATGTCCTGAAAATGAGCGTCAACTGAGTGTCAACGACTTTTGGCGTTGTATCATGTAATATCCTAGGGCTGTGCGGCGACATTGAGCCATAGTCAGATTATTGGCTGCCTTTCTAGGCAAAAATGGTTACTACGACATCGCAACTATGTCCTAAAAATGAGCGTCAACAGAGTGTCAACGACTTTTGGCCATCCATCGTGGAAAATCCGAGGGCAGTGCGGCGACATTAGAAGATAATCAAACTATCGGCCGTCTTTCTAGGCAAAAACGCCTTCGACGACATCGTCACTATGCCCTAAAAACGAGCGTCAACGGAGCGTCAATGACATTTGGCCATGCATCTTGGAAAATCCAAGGGCAGTGCGGCAACATTAACACAAAATTGAAATATCGGCCGTCTTTCTAGGCAAAAATGCCTTCGACGACATCGTCACTATGCCCTACATGTGAGCGTCAACAGAGTGTCAACCGCTTTTGGGCATGAGTCCAGGAAAATCTGAGGGCAGTGCGGCGACAGTAACACATACCCGAACTATCGGCCGTCTGTCTAGGCAAAAATGCTTTCCACGACATCATTACTATGCCCTAAAAATGAACGTCAACAGAGCGTGAACCATTTCAGGCCTTCCATCCTGGAAATTCAAGGGGCTACGCGACCCCAATGATGTGCAATCGTACAATTAGCCGCCTTTCTAGGCAAATATGGGTACGACAAGATCGGCACCATGTTCCAAAATGATCTTCAACGGAGCGTCAACAATTTGTGCGCTGGCATCGTAGATAATCTAACCTGAATCGAACACAGGTATACCATAATGGTTCAATCGACAGCCATTATTTGGAAAAATGTAAGTGACGATATCACATCCGCCTCCTCCAACTCAGCGCCCACCTTGCGTCAAGGCTCCAAACGCTACAGAGCAATCAAATGCATTATGCCGTTCCGGAATGGAGTTTGACGCGGTCAGTCCTTGCAATCTGTCCTTGTATTCAACTTCAGAAATATGCATGCAATGTTTCACTGATCTGGTTATTTTCCTTGAAGCTGTAGTGTCAATATTTAGGAACCCGCAGTCGGCTGTATTGTATCTTTATTTTCGGCAATCTCTCGAGTCGTGATACCCAGCATCCTAATTTCTACCGCCCTGTCCGATACAAAATCTTTGAACACCTCATTGCTGGAGGTTAGTATCTCTTCCAAAAATGAACATGTCTGTATTCGCGATGTGAACGACCATACATTGCAAATCAGCTTCGATGCTTCGTGGGCTTCAATGAATGAATGCTCAATGCGGCCTATTGCTTGGATCAATTATAGACATGCACCGTCGTGGCGATTCCATTTACACTGCGGAACTGAGGTGACCGGCTGAACTGGCATCATTTGTAACGTTCGTCATCAAGTTCTTCGCCATCCATTAGAACATTGGACCAGCTCAAGTGGGAAACCTCTCCTAGCAAAAGCTCACATCGCAAAGTTTAACGAATTAACAGAGTCAGAGGTCACTGAATTGACTAGTTTGACGGTGGAAGAAACTGCTTTGGCCATCCTGAAGAGGCAAGGAAGTCGAGGAATCACAATAGTAAGTTTGCAGAGGAAAATCAGATTTGATATTCAGTTAAATACATATTAATCGAAATGACAGACAAAACGTTCCAAACTGGCAGCTAAGGACTTTGAATCTTCCGAATTTCAACAAGACATGTGGAATCGCTACCTCGTGTTAGGATTTGTTTCAGTAAACATTCCATGGAATTCTATACCGAATCTTGAGCTACAATGGTAATTGAATACATTACGCGATGACCTAGTCCTACCGTCCGCTACGACTCTTAGTAACATTGGCCGGAGGGAATATGCACTGACTTTAGATACAATTAAGTATCAATTGCCATTACAAAATAAGGTTAGATTAGCTTTGGACGGATGGACTTCAACGAACAAAGTAGCCATAATGTTGGTCATTGCTTACTATATGGATCGAAATTGGGCATTGCGTGAAGTTCAACTCGCTTTGAATGAGGTGTATCACCTGTTCTGTTCCTGTTTTTCGAAAGCTAATTACAGATGATAGGTCAAGGGCCAACATACTGGAGCAAGGTGAACCGTCCATTTACAGGACGTGCTTGAAAGTTTCGAGCTTACCGACCGCCTTTTGGTTGGTATTACAACTGATAATGCTTCCTCAAACTACTCAACGACACGCGAGCTGCAATAAACACTTGAGGCCTCCGGAATCGAGTGGCCTGCATTGAGGAACCACTTACCATGCATGGCGCACATCATACAGCTGGCTTTAGGTGCATTCATGAGCAGTCTCGGTGTAAAAGGCCGCACCAAGTCTTGGGAAGCCCATGAGTGCGATCAGCAATTTGGAGGGAATGACAGCATAGACATTGGGAAGGGTCAAAGACTTCGAAAAGAGGGCAATGCCAGAATCAACAAGGTGTCGGCCATGAGACCAGGTTTAGCAAAGATAATTGAGAAAGTACGTATTTTATGAGATTTTGAAAGTCCTGAAACTGACCTTCATATAGCAGAGAATGCTTACTGTATTAATTGCGCAGACACATGGTCGCCGAAACAAGTTCATTGACTGTCAAAAAGCCAAAGTCCGAATTGCAGTACTTCCGATTATGGATGTGAAGACACGTTGGAACTCTACTGTGCAGATTCTTCAGCGCGCCTACCAATTACAGGAATTCACACGCGAGTCGCTTCAAAACCCAAAATACGCTGAATACCGGCCACTATTCACAACTCAGAATAAATGGACGATTGTGAAGTATGTCTTGGAAGTATAGAGGCCATTTCGATATTGGACCCTTTGGATGTCGAACAGGCATACAGTCACATTGCATCACCTTATCACCGTGTACAATGACATGTTCGATCACATGGATGGCGTGTTGCGAGCTTTGGCAAAGAAGAAGACTCAATGGAAGGAAGACTTGTTCCTCGTAGAGAAGTTAGCTCGACAGAAGCTTTCCAAATACTATGCTGAAGTGACTCCAACGACGGGCATGTTTCTGGATTCCGCACACATCCTCCATCATTTACGGAAGATGCGATCGTGTAGGAAGTGCGACAAGGGAATGGATATTACTTCTGAGGACGAGATATTCTACCCTACACAATACCAAGAGGCTTTTTTGTAGTATGTGGAGAATGAATACTGTGCGAAACGTCAAGATGTGCTAGTCGATACACTCGAAACAATACCGAACAGCAATCTCGTCCCGTCTGCAATCGCTTCCGGATCCTATCAATCATGCTTTGATCGATATGATTTGTCCAGCGATGATAAGGAATACGCAATGCCTAATAATGTGGCTGAGACAACACCCAGACGAAGGGATCGCGCAGCCCGCTCATTGACTCCCGCCAGGCTCTATTTGAATTCGCCGCCTGGAGCACCGAAGAACTGGGGACAAATTAATCCAAATCTCAATGATTACCACTCCGACCACATGGAGATTAAAAGTAAAGTTTGGTTACCGGAGATAACCAATTGGGGGCGCAAACAGGCGGAAACGCACTCAAAGTACGCCGATCTCCCCAACGTGGCGCGTGAAATATTCTCTATCATACCACATGGTATCAGAGTGGAGGCCAGTTTTTCCCTCTGCCGAGATGATAGTGGCTGGAGGCAGTCAAAAACCACTGGCGAGACCCTTTGCGGACAACTCGTTGTCAGGCAGTTCGCTTCAGCCCATAATGGGATTGTGGCAAGCAATGACCCAGAAGTGGATACTACAAACCCAGAAAACGACTCTGAAATGAAGAAAGAGGTGGAGGAAAGAAAATTGCACAGAATGGCCAAGGTTCACGACTTTTTGGAGATGTTGCAGGGCAGCCAAAACCTTTGTGGAATCCAGAAGGAATTTCGCGATCAAAATAAGCAGATGACCGCCGTAGGATACATTTCGTACACGGAAGAGATCGTCAAAGCATCCTGGTCACTCTTTCAACATGATGGTGCGGCTGCATTCAAATTGTCAGAAAGATCACCTTTGCCACCAGCTTTGTCTGCAAATGACCTCCCTGGTCGACGAACTGAAATATTAAATGTCCGCCGGATCCGGAGAATCATCCGTCATCCAGTCGAAAGCGATGAGACCAGCGCACTAGACAGCTTTTCCGACACCGATGATTGGCGAAACTGTAATGGAGACTTGGATGATCCAGTTGACACTGGAGAGGATTGCACAGCGTACGATGAATCCCATATAGAACCGAACACTGGCATTGATCATCAGGAATGCCAAGAGCAGCAGGATGTATGCGCCACGCCAAATGTGCCCGGATTGGTTGGGTCAAAACGGAAGTCAACGAGAGACGCTGAAAAGGTGTTGGTGACGGTCAATGCAGTAGAAATGCGGAGAAATACAGGAGGGAAGAAAAAGTAGGACAGAATGCGTCAATGGTTCACCAGGTTTATGTAGCTTGACCGAGAAGTTCAGTTAGAGTTATATCATGGGCGAATGGTAAGAAGTAGCGTGTGAATATCGGTTCATAAATAGATGTATAGCAGGGGCAATGAATCTTTTGCCATAATACATCATTTTTAGTTGTGTGAGAGTGAACAGTGCAAGATTATTATGCTGCTCGGCTTTGCCACAGGGCCGAGTCCTAATCATGTAGAAACACAACCAATAAAGTCAAATCAGGATGAGAACATTGATCGACCGCAGCTGATGTTGAATGGACAATGCATTAAATTGAGCGTCAACAGAGCGTCAACGATTTATAGTCTTGTAAGTATGGTAATTCACCCGTGACTTGGTTGTGTTTATGCATAACGGATGTACTGGCAGCTTGTATTGGCCACAGAGATAGCAACACAGTCACCGCCCCATTCTTAGCATAAGTGTCAACGGAGGGTCAACAATTTGTGGTCTGGTAAGTACGGTAATTCACGAGCGACTGGGTTGTTGTTACACATAACGGACGTATTGGCAGCTTTTATTGGAAAAGAGATAGCGACACGGTCACCGCCCCATTCTTAGCATGAGCGTCAATGGAGGGTAAATGATTTGTGGTCTTGTAAGTACGGTAATTCAGGAGTGACTGGGTTGTTTTTATGCATAACGGACGTATTGGCAGCATTTATTTGCAAAAGAGATAGCAACACGGTCACCGCCCCATTCTTAGCATGAGCGTCAATGGAGCGTCAACGATTTTTGGCTTTGCATCTTGGGTAAGTTATGTTCCGATTGGTTACAGACATCCAGTTATGAGATATTGGCAGCCTTTACTGGCAAAAACAACATCGACATGCTCCCTGCGGCATTCGGAGAATGAGCATCAACGGAGCGTCAACAGTTGTAGAACTTGCATATTTCGTAATCAAGGCATCGCGCGGATCTTCACGTGCATAACTGTATTATTGACCGCCTTGCCAGGCAAAAGTACTATTTATCGAATGTGAATCACAGATACCAAATTACTCGAGATTGCAAACTTCTCAAAAAAGCAAAAGCACATTGTTGGTTGCTGAAAATGCGATTCTGATAAGATACTATTCACACACTGCAAATACAAGAGCCTTATATGAATCTATAGATGGACCCACTGGGCGACCCGCTTACAACCCGCCCGATTCAGACGGGTTGGGAGTTTTCCATGGACCTGTACGACAGGGGGCAGTTGGCGTTTATTGACGACCCGGAAAGCCAATTGGGCAATTGTTCGGTTTGGACCCGGACCTGGACCCGAAGTGATGGTCCTGCCCCGTTGCTAACACTAAGGATGACTAGAAAATGTGCTGGATTCTATGAGACGCGGGAGATCCAGAGGCCTGATGCCTGGTGTCTGTTTTTCTTGATATGTAAGGCTATGGAACGTGGGAGAGCCAGAAAAATGATCCCCCTGGTCAAGGATTTTCTACATATCGAGCTATGGATCGCGGGAGAGCCAGGACGGATGCCCTTGGTCAAGTATTTTCTACATATCAACCTATGGATCGCGGGAGATCCAGGACTGATGCCTCTGGTCAAGTATTTTCTACATATTGAGCTATGGATCGTGGGTGAGTCGGAGCCCTGTTACCTCTGGCAGGCTTTGTACAGGTCGAGCCATGAAACGCGGGAGCATCGGAGGTATAGGACACCTGACGCCCTGTGGAGACCGTACTTTCTCCTACTCCTCAACGCTGTGCCTCTCCTCGTGCCCCTCCTCCTCCTCTTCTTCGTCCTCTTCGTCCTCATCAACACCATTGGCGTTTCGCATCCTGCAGTATTCCTCTGGTCTGGCATTGTCATCGTCAGTCTGCATGTCTCCTTCAGCTTCCGGTGGTTTGGGCCAGAAACGATTGAACATGACTAGGTCGATAGAATTATTGACATAGTAGTATCTGGTACCAGGGATGCAAATCAGGTGCGTGGCCGCCCATACTCAGTTGATATTAACTGGGACAAGGTCGGCCTGGTTCCAACGGCAAACTTTGTCGGAGACTCTAAGCAGCCCATTGGAAGGCACACAAACTCCTTGGTTTTCAAGCTGGTCCTCCCGCAACAGAACAACGCATCTCTTCCGTTGGCCATCCTGTAGCTGTAGAATCGACACAAGTTGTGCGAGTCATATGTCCTCTACATCATCTTTCGGAGGCTCATCTCCCCGGAACTACCAAAAGTTGTTCCGACGCTCAGCGTTGCGAAAGGATTGGTCGTCCGTACAGCACAACTTGAGGGCAGTGGAATGACAACTGCCGAAAGACAGGAAGTTGGCAACCAGAACGTCGAGTAGGTTGAATTGGGTGGCATGCATCCTGCCGATGCCCCTCCTATTGGCGGTGAGTATATTAAGGTCGAATCTATAGTATCGATATGTGTATTCTACGAGTGGAAAGTTGTACATTGGAACACTCTTGTTTTTGACAAAGAAGCCCTTTCATCTGGTGGATCGGAGCCGACGGACTTGGTCATTTTCCTCATCCTTGCGGAAGCTGAGGGGTAAATCCTGCGGTATCGCCACTGCCTCACGGATGCATTTGTTCACAACAATGTGATCCTTTGGTCAATATGACAGAAGTGCCTCCTGGATTTTGGGGTTCCAGTGGCCTTAATTGGCCACCCCCCGGAGGTGAAGGCACCGCATCCGGATGAGATGGATGCGCGAGTAGTCGTTGAGAATCTGCAGTTCTTACCGAAAGTTGCGATTTGACCGCCTACAGGGGCCTATACACATCTTTGGAAGGTTCATTTCCTGCATTTTGGTGCTGTCTTTGACTAAGTGTCCAAAATGCTGAATTGATTCCTCTTAATGCAGCATGAGGTGAGTTTTGACCAAGTTGAAGCTGGTAGATTCGTGTACCATTGAATTGTAGACTTCCTGTAGGCGCTTGTTGTCTGCTGCCTTTCGGTGTTCCTTTTGGGCACAAGAAATAGCTTCTCCCAATTCGGCCCTTTCTCCATCATCGATGGCATGTTCGGCCATGAGTTGCATCTTTAGGTCCTTCATGTCAGCATGGGCGATGGTTTCTGTGGCCTTTGACGTCCTGTAGGCGGTAAAAACGTCCTTAGTTGCATGGAATTCCTCTAAATAGTCTGCTAGATAGTTGAGAGTCTCGGTTGTGTGGGTTCGGCATTGTACCACAAGACTCCAGTACACCAGTGACCAAACGCAGGTCAATGTTCTCCAGAAGACTGCTCGGTGCCGGGGCAGTGGGTCGTTGAATGCTGCTTCCAACGCCCGGTAGCTGATTCGATCGAAATCTCGCATCTCTTTACCACTCCACTGCGAAATTTGTTGGTTGGCTATGCCACAGTTATACACATTGAGGTATGGAGGAATGCCAGCCCAGATCTCATCAAATACCGCGGCTTTCCCGTGGCATTGTAGGAAGCCCTCAATCCAGGTCATCAGGTGATCGAACATACTGATGTATATGTTATGCGGAATATGAGGCCGGTGGAGGTTGTAGGCTTCTATCTGCTGAAGATCCCAACTAATACACGGGACCGGCATCCCAGTCATGTACTCGAACCCGTCCTCGGTGATGTTCACATCCTGCCGGTCGCTAGCAGTCTTCGCATTCTGGTACTCCCGGTATTTCTGCTGGAAGACCGCTGACTTCCAGGGGTGGGATTCTTAGTCCGGCAGACGAATCAGCGACCCCGGTTCGTCCTTCGGAGTCTGACACTTACGGCAAGCATTATACTTGATGCCAATAAGGTTGGCATTCTCCATGTGATCCGCTATCCAAGACCCGAGGATTGGCCAGCAACTGCGCATTTTGCCGTCGTAACAAGGCAACAGAGCACCGGAATTGATGTCTACACCCTCGGGACATCGCGTGACCGGCTCCAGTAGTAGTTTGGCTATATCACACAGTGCATGCTGGTTTATATCCCTCTGGGCTCGGTCATCGGATGCGGAATTCCGTTGGAATTTGGGAGGCACCAGGTGGAAGGCAACCACAATGTGTGCAAGGTAGCTGTATTTGTTCCATATGGAGGAATGGATGTTCGCGATGGTCAGGTAGATCAGCCAGGCTATCTTGTCGCCTGAGAAGTCAGTGAGCTGAGTCTTGTCCAATCCACAGATCAGTGGAACAATTGTTACCCCTGGGGGATGTCTATCCTGTGTCTCTCACCACCACTCTGCCAAATGCATCTCGGAATACACTCGATCACCCTCCGCGTCTACGGCCTGGGTTGGTCCTTCGACCATGTGCTCTTTGTATGGGCGATGGCGAAGGAGGTACTGTGCACATTCTACGGGGTCTCGAAAATAGAAAAACCGCCGACCGTTTCGCGTGGAGATTGAGGCATCTCTCCGTTTCGGCAGGTGGTTATCCATCCTGTAGATTTGATTGTACATCGTCCATCCGGAGGTGTAGGAAAAGTGCTCGGGAATGTTGCATCCGCCTTCCTTGAAGTGGCAATCAATTTGTGATTTGGGATAATGGGCTTTGACAAATCTGATGGCCTGTTTGAAGTCTTTGGCACAATAGAACTGTTGCCACGGGTTATTGATCAGATCCCGGAACTCATTGTAATCGGGATCGTCACCAAAGGTGCTCCTAGCCATGGGATGTACCTCGATTTCGGGATTTTCCTCGTCCATCGGAGATTCCTCGGTGTCAGCCTCCTCTGTATTGGATACCGCGGCCGGAGGATATGGTAGCGGGACACGTCGGTAGAGGCCATCGTCTTTGGAGTTGGATGCCTCTGGAATTTTGTCAAGTGGAAGGGCCGGGATACAGCAGTCGGGTTCTAGGGTGTCTGTAGGACTGTGCCCATGCGGTGAGTACAGTCGTCGACGCGGCGGGTGGCTTCGTCGATGGCTGGCCAGTGGCGGCAGCTGACCCTGGTAGCTAATTCGCAGATGGCGTTTAAGGTATCCCCACCGGACAACCATCTGCATGCAGTCAGGATATGGACATTCGCCCGCGTCTAGGGCACTTGTCTGTGGTCTGTGTGCTGGTGGCATGGCTCGAGGTCTGACAAATGGTTAGAGGGTGTTTGCGGTCCGTTGGATGAATTCACTTACCAAGTCGCCTGTTACTGCACAAAGAAAGCCGAGGAATGGGTCAATGTTGGTACATTTGATGAAGTGGTTATAGGAAGAGCGCTCGAGATCTGTCAGAAGGTCAGAGAGTGTGTTGAATAATGGAATGCTTGAACAAAGAACAGCCATCTTGTCGATCATTTTATCCTTTGTTCATCTAAAGTTTGTCGATGCATATAAAGTTTGGCAATACATATAAAGTTCGGCAGTATGAATTTTGACTATAGACTCCAAGCCCGGTGGATCAGATGGTTCGAGCGGGTGGAGAATACCGACGGCTTGCTTTTGTTAGCTTTGGTTACCAGTGGCCAATCTGGGTGTGGGTGCACGAGCGCGGCAGACTGACGTCAGCTTGTTCCCAACCTTCTTCTTGCCAAAAGGATGTTTTTGACCATCAACTATCGCGGGTCTCAAGGATCACCAAAGGCCATCTGTCATCTACTGGAAGCGCGGAAATCAATGAATCGGCTCCTCTTATCAACATTTCCTTCAAAGATGCCTGTTCCGGAGGGTTTCATTGTTGCACTGGTGATATAGAATTGGTATACCGACGGAAGTTGGGAACTTCTTAGGATATTCTCCTTGATCTAATTTACTATGCATATGCCCACAGTCGCAGCTGCTAAGCAGTATATATAGAGACTATCTCTAGCGATCACACCCATTTCCTGCATCTTCCTTAGACTTCACGCGCTCCACAGTCGCACCCCCGATGATTGACGTTCCCACGACACCGATTCTACCACTTCCAGACCGATTCCACACCCAACCTCTGTCCTCTGACCTTTAAGCTACCGATCTCACCCTGTCTACGTGATCATACTCGCCACTGAATTATGGTCACAACCAGAACAGTGGTTACCAAGGCAGGTTACTTTGATACAGCCTATATAGCATGGCGTCACTGTCTGATGAACGCAAGCAACGGAACCCCAAACACCCTGGTGGCCATCGGTCGAAGAAAGATCACGAGGATAAAGCCACTGGCAGGCCTGCGAAGGGCAAGCAGGGGTTGGCCAAGGTCAAAACCGGTGGCTCGATCTATGTCCAGCTGCCAAAGGTGATGACGGCAATTACCACCTCCGATGATAGCAAGTGCAACGAGGAGCAGGAACAGGAGTTGAAGCAGCAGCCGAAGGACGAACAGCCGGTGGTGGAGACAGATGACGACGAGCATGACGACGACGAGAACTACGAGGACAAGGTCAACGAGGATCAGGAGGATGATTATATGCCCTACATCAGCTGGGAGACAGTGGATGGTTACCTAGTAAGTATTATTGGGCATCTAGAGGAATAAACGTGACCGCCATATAGGGATACCGGTCTCGCAGCAGAGGCGATCTGTATAACATGCCGCCGGCTACGGCAGAAGACATCCTCGGAGTCGACGAAGGATTGTTGAAAACCTGCCGACAGTACATTCAAGAAATATGGTACAACACTAGGACACTGTCAATCGTCACCACCGCCGAGTGCACCAAACGGTTCCACGAAGACGCGACGGAGGCCCTGAATATGTTTTCACAACATAGCCCTCAACTTGACGCGGTAGCTGTGATCTACTCTAGAGCAGCCACTTGGGAAGATCTCAATGACATAGTCTCGCTTTGGTGTGGAGAGAATCTCGTCACGTGGGCAGTGGAGACACTAGGTCGCTGGTGGCTGGAAAGTAGTGAACAGCAAATGATGCTTCGGAAATGCGATCTCTCCAGCGATGAAGATGATGAAGACGGCATTGGCAATTTGAATGGCGGTGGGCAAGACAAGGGAGACATCACTGGTAATGGGAAGGAACCTGTTCGGCCAGATCAACGCGGTGAGGATGACAGCAGTACGTCCAAGGACGATGATAACAGAGACCTCGAGTGGTTGCCCATGCGCTCTCGAAAAGAGTTGGCGACGGAACTTGTAAGTCCTCTATCCGGAATCTAGCCAATCTAATGAAACTGACAGTCTAGACAACAACACAACGCACACTCCCAACCCTGAAAGTCACATAGTCATGGCTCGTAGTCCGGAGGCAGTCTGCAGATGTGACCACACAATGGGATGCAGCCCGGAGGAAGGCCGAGGACCGATTTTGAGCGTTGGAATGCCGGAAAGTTGGAAGGTCAAAGTAGAATCCCTTGAGGTCAGCAGGATTCTGGACGGTGACTGACGAGGTTGTCTTTGGATTTGCCATATGTGCCTGGTTCCGTGGTGCGTGGAAGGGTGGAGCCAAAAGAAGAAGTAGCGCAGGTTTCGATGGTCAATGCGGGGAGGATGCTGTCTGGTGGGCACTGATGCACATTGTGGAGGAGTGGGCCGAAAAGAACCAGCGGAAAAGAAACAGAACAGATGACAACCCCGGGCCAACCACTAAGAAACCAACCACCTCTGGACCTCCAGGACAACCCACACCCTCTGGCCAACCAGATCCCTTGACTCCTGACTTTTCCATTCGCACTCCCGAGGTCAATTCTACTCCCCCGGCCAATCCGACTGCCGCGGCCAATCCGACTCCCGTTGTTCACCCTCCCATTGTTGCAAGTCCTCCGGTTCGCCCTCCTCCGGTTCGCCCTCCTCCGGTTTGGCCTCCTCCGGTTTGGCCTCCTCCAGTTTGGCCTCCTCCTGTTCGCCCTCTTCCGGTTCGCCCTCCTCCTGTGCCAGACACCCTCGGTGAATTGTTTGTTGGCGGGTTGCAGGGTTTGGATGATTACAATCCACCGGCAAAATGGGTAGCACAAAGTTAGCCGATCTGGCACCACCGCGCAATTCATGTCGCCAACTGTGTCAGACTCGGCAATGATGACCAGGATACTATCCGGATCCTGGATTCCCGGTGGTCACATGGGACTATCTGCGGGACAAAGTTGCAGGACATGGGTCTATTGGGCCGGCCTGGTGAGAGGTACATCGGCCAATAATACAAGTCTTGTGTGCTCCTACGGTCCTTGCCTCGGGCGAGCATAGACTTTATCATCCGGGATCAGGACGTCTCAACTCGGCTCAAACTTACCTGGGACAAAGAGATCCTGAATTGGGTCCTCTTTGTGTTGCCGCAGTCTGCGCCCGCTGCCGATGGCGGTAGGCTTCTGGCCTCAGTTTGGTGGATCCTTTGCTGACTGCAGTCAACAGCATTCACCCGGTTGATCAACTGCCTCTGGATAGTGGTATAGACTGTGGGTTTTTGAATTTGTTCTTCTGTCTTTGGGGTGATTATTATTGGATGGTATTCCGTGGGCTTTCATTTGGTTTCCCGCCTGTCATGTATCAAGGTCCACTGTTTATGTCATTTGGAAGGTATTTCGTGGGTTTTTATTTGGTTTTCCTGCCGGTCAGGTATCTTGGGACTGTTTATCTGTCATTTGTATGGAATTCTGTTGGGTCTTTGATTTTGTTTAATTGTTTATTGTCGTTTGGATATCGTCAGGTGGATTTCCTTACCCTCCCTGTATATCGTATCGCTTCCGTATCAATCTTATCCTAATGTTATCGAATGGTTTGTGCATCACTACCAGTGGCCTGTGAGCCTCCTCAGGTGGAAATAAGAGCCTTATGGAGATCAAGATCAAGCTTGTCTAGCGGAATTTGAGTAATGGGGATCTGGATCAAAGTCTGCGTCCAGTGGGAGCACAGTTACGGAGATCTGGATCAAAGTCTTCGTCTAGCAGGAACCAAGATACGGAGATTAGAATTTCGGTTATAGAGATCTTACTCAAAACCCTCATCTGGCATAATTTGATGGAGCATCACTGACGCATGTGGAAGATCCGGACCCCAACTGGATACATATCCTATGACGAGTGCACTCCACAGGACACTCTCCCTCCCTCCTGCTACCTCTTTTGCTATTCTTTCAACACACCTCATCCATTAACGTCAAAATGGCGAGAAGAAACACAAGGACACCCACCAGCAATGCTGTGGTCAAATCCAATGCCACCAGCCAATCGACGAGACTGCTCAAGGAAAAGGATGATATGGAGGAAGAGGAGGACATCCCTTCTTCTGGAAGCGATGAGGAGTATACTGAAACCCCACGCCCTTCATCCAAGTCCTCATCTCGGCCGCTGGTATGCTTATACCCTGTGGCCTGGGTGTCATGATGATGTGGGATGCAATCAACCAGATGTCGAACTCACAGACGACCAACTCTCAGATGTACCGGACGATGTCTAGGATATGGATGATGAACATCTCCCGGACTCGCTCACTCCTACTCCAAACCATCCATAGTCGAAATTAGCCACCGGACGCTTGTCGACCGCTGCTCTCAAATCACCAAAGCAAACCTTATCAACAGCACCCACAAGACCCTCGTCGGCCTCCTCCTCTTCATAGCCGTCGGTGGATGATCCCCTGTCTACACAGGGATCTGGTCCTGTTAGTTCCAAGCAAAGCAATGATTCTAGTGAAAAGGCCTTGATGCCCGTGACCTTCCATTCAAGTGCTCGGCCCTCCCAGCAGAAACATTCAGCGGCAGTTACCGATTCCGAACCTGGGGAGTCCGCAAAGACTGAACGAGGACACCAGTCGAGTGGTATTGACCAGTTCAAGGATCCATGGGTTAGAAAAGTTGCGGAACAAGCTTCCAGCCCGATCAGGCGGAAGATTTTGTTCGATATCCCCTGCCCGGAGGATGTTGCTGAGATGGCTGCCAATGCCTGGATAAAGCCCCGCGGATTGTGGATATTCGATGACATTGTTTCCCAAAAACCGGCGCCTGAACACGTGGCCTATGCAAGTCCCCTAGACTTTCTTTGGTACCAATGTTAACCACCCGCTTGAGATCAGAGGATTTCACTATTCCGTGCGAAGCACTGCAGTCTCGCAGATTGGCATAAAACTGAAAGAGATTTACCAACTCCTGGAGGTGGAGGCCCCAAAGAGGAAGGGTAAGGTCTGCAGGCTGCTCGACAATGAACAATATATCTTTGTGAAGCAAGACGTAGAGGCAGGTATCATACATCCATTGGTAGGAATAATGCTGATAGTTGTCCTCAGACTCGCAAGGTACCATACGGTAGCAGCTACATTGCCACTGCCATTTACCAGTGTTTTTTCAAGGCGAATAAATCCCTTGGCGTCCAAGATTCGCGCTTTCTGGCGCAAATGTCACCCGAGTTCGTCTGTCTAATGGCAACCAGTCTCCAGTGGCACCTCCAAACCTATGTTGCCATTGGTAAGGCTGTACAAGCGCAGTGATTGAACTCGGTAAACCCCGGCGGTGGGTGAGCTTTCCAATGGCCGCTGCACATTAACTGACCATCGCGGTGATATACGAGAGGCATCAGGAGATGTGGGATAGTACGTATACGAAACAGAATCGTCAGACATTGCCATGGTTATAATAAGACATATGCTGTTGGACATCAGAAGACGAGACGGCAAGGTGGTTCAACGTATAAGCCTCCCACCGGCGATGGCATTCCCGGCATGCGAGGAAAACCTCTGCAAGATGAAGGAGAGTCTAGCAGCTTTAGAGGCACGGCAAGACTCGGACGAGTCTGAATGATGGCAATCATCTGTCAGGTGAGGAGGTATACCCGAGGTTATGTGCCCCATGCTAACTGATTTAGAGCGGAATGCACGGAACCTGGGGTAGTATTGCCAGTAAGGTTCGAGAGGACGGTGTCCATAGGTTTGGATAAGGAATGGAATTTGGTTTCTCAGTGTGGAGGTATGGTTTGGCGAAGGAATGGCATTTAGTTTTGCAGTGTGGAGTTACGGTTTGGCTAAAGAATGGAATTAGGTTTGCAGTGTGCGGTTACGGTTTGGCCGATGGACTAGACGTGCTGCTAAAAGTACTGCATTCGTTAGTGAAAGCTTATATTTTAGTGTGAATCGTATTGTGCAGTAGCTCCCATCCAGCTACCGGAAGTCTATGATCATCGTGCTATAACTCTCGTAGACTACTGCAACTCTGTGACCATCGTACCATCACTACATTGGAAATTGTACAATAACCATCACAGACTACCGCGACTCAATGAGCATCGTGCCATAGCTCACCGGGAAATTCTGCCATAACTCTCGTAGACTACCGCAACTGTATGATCATTGTGCCATAGCTCCACTGGAAATTGTGCCATAGCTCCACTAGAACTCCATTGACCATTGTGCCATAGTTCATGGGGAAATTCGGTGAATATACCGATAGCAGCATATGATGCCCATTCAGAACATTCATAGCTTGAGTGTGGACTCGCCTTGTAATTGCCGCACGCCCATTGTGTTATCGCAAAATATCCTTCCGTCTCCCGGCGGCATAATCTACTCTTATAGATTTAGCGTGGGCTCGACTTGTAGTTGCCGTGCACTCATTGTGCAATTGTACGATATCCACCCTCCATCTAGCGGCACTGCAGCGTTCTCTATACACGTAGCGGCCGCATACAAGTAGTCATATTGGAAAATAGAGGGCTCGATACGTCCACCGGATATCCGGATATCTGTTCTAGCAATGCATAGAGCCTGCGGGCACGCACAGAACAAGAGGAGTCCGATCGTAGTCCACATATAGACCCACCGGTAGTGAATGCTTCCATAGGCCCACACGCAGATGTCTATGGACTCACTATGGATAACTATAGGCTGCGCGTCATGCAGGGGTCCACGGGAAGCTTGGTATGAGCTGCGCGTGTGCGAGTGTGCGCGTAGCGCAGTCAATTGTCGATTTGCACTTTTGCCGATGTAAACAATAAAGTGTATTCCACAGTTTTATTCAATGCAGTATGATGTATGGTATTTAGCACACAAAATTGTGTGCATATCATAGTAATGTAGTCAACGCGCATGTTCATAGAAGTTCTTACCTCCATGGGTGAATTATGCTGTGGATTACGATTGCAGAAACTGCTTCTCGATTAGTTATGCAGCATGTAATGATATTTTCTCAGTGCACCTGTGTACCCCAGATTCTCCTAAATTTATTCACTCCCCATCACCCAGTCCACCTCTGTTAGCCCAGTAATTCAGTGCACGACAATCCCCCTGCTGACTATATCCGCCCCTATCAGCAGTGGAGATATAATATGGATTTTTCCACTACCCTGTGTACACACACCTGCAACTTCTACAGTATACCCACTGTACAGGTCCCAACCCCACTACTATATCTCTCCAACTCTGTGTAAGTCGGTACTATTGCTATGGCCTGATCACTTGTTATCAGGTGAAAAGATGCTATCTGCTCAACTATTTGAATCATTTGAAATCCAATGATGTCACCAAGTTTTGCTCTGATCACAACATGTTCTAGGGATGAAACAACCATGAATAGGTTCTATTTCACTTCCCAGTTGCCAATTTACTCCATTGCAAATTCTCCTCATACTACTGTAAAAAACCAGTGCCATAAAGGTATTAATCCACAACTATGCACCCAATATTATAAATGTCATGAATGTCAACCTGGGATGTGAAAGCAGGTAGAGTTATACACATTTCATGTATATCACACTTTGTTGTCAGAGTGCAACTTGCAGACTTAAATTAGTGGGTTGTTTTCAATTTGAGTTCTTGTGGTTTATACTTGCCGCTATCAGCCACATAGCATATCAGCCACAGAATTCTGACCAATAAGAATCGGAAAAGACACATTCCATGTGCTTATATGAATCATAGTCCAAGAACCATTTGCCCTGGTCTTAGATAGTCCAGAATTCTGTGCTCCGAAAATCATAGTCCAGTCCCGGGCAGATTGTTGCCCGGACGGGACGGACTATTGGGAGCCTGATCGTTGGACTCATGTGCTGGTTGCGCATATCCAATGTAACATGGTAATGATTTGAAACCATCAGCCACAAATTGACATCGTTGATATTGCTAATTTGTGAGATTTTGATCTGACTTGATTGTCTAATTATGAGATAGTCGACTTCTGTGTAATGGTCGATTTATGGAACTGCTGGCTGTAGGTGGCTTGCAGACATCCGGGGACAAGGAGTTAAATGCATACATCCAGTCTGGAATACATGAAATTGTGCCTCGAAGGATTTTGTGTGGACGGCTGTGAACGCATGTCGGATAGAAACCGGAGTTGGTCTAGTTTTACAACCAGTTTACAACTTAACTCCATTCTCATGCACTCGCTCGTCCCCCGCACGTGCTTTCCATTCAGTCATATAGAAATATTCACCTCCCCATAGTAGACACCATCTCCCCGAGTGGTCTTCAGTAAGTTCCAGTACCTGGCCATTGATAACAAGGAGTCTATCTGAATATAGTGAACCTACTCAGGTCTGTGGGGCGTCAAATGTAACCGAGAATAGGTGGAGCTATGGGGAGGGTGGTGAATGGTCCTCGCCCTCCCCCTAGTCAGCCACCCCCATATCTCCACTAATTCTCTGTCAAATTGAACACCGGTTATCACACAGTAGCTTTACCATATGTATATATATTCTACATTATCGTTGGCCATAAACAGGAACAGGTTGTGAATCGAAGGGAGGGGGTGTGCCCTCCATCCACCACCATATCGGACTCCCTACCACTACACAGCCATCCCCAGTCTCTGGCCAACAATTACCTGGAATTTATCTACATATAGTTAAGATTCTTCATGCAAATTGGCTTCAGATTGGACTCAGAATTGGTGGAGCTAAATTGATTGGTGATGGAGTAGGAGTCAGGGTTCGCAAATGTCCGTCCCGTCCGGGCAAGACTTCACACTATCCCAGACTATGAATTTACATCCTGAAGGTTTTTGGACTGCGGGACTGTACGTTGTGGCATGAATAGGTCACAGCCGGAGATGATCTATGGCCGGAGATGATGTCTTGTATGGCCGGAGATGACTGCTGACTCTGATATGGGCTGATGGTATCCAGCCGTACTCGTACTCTCATGTATATGGCCTTCTGGCCCTCCTAGATAGTACACAATCAAGCGTCTCTAGCATCACTCTTTCAACATAGGTGCCAGCGATCTTCCGAGTGATGAACCCATGATGCGTGGGATGCAGTCTTGACGGAGTGATGATATCCAATATGCCTCCCAACAGTGTCTAGGTTACATCATTTGGGTAGTAACCTAAGTAGACAACCATCCACACATTGGAGAGCCCACAGCATGGTGTCATGATAGGAATAACTGCATAATTTTAGGTAAATTGTAATGGCGGAGGTCCTGAACTAGTGGGTAGGGTTGCAACGGCACACATGATAGTCCGAGTAAGTGCAACCATACCTAGACCTCGCCATGGATCTTAGATCACTAATGAGAATCATACCACTTACTTATACTCATATTCTCACTCTGATATACATGTGCAACCATATCCCTACACAGCTGGACTCTGGCATATACGTCATTACACTATTCTCGATTTTTCAGTAACTAGATACGTTTCAGTCACGGGATTTTGAGATTCAACCTCTATTAAGATGTGGCACGACTACATATAACGTGACTCCTCCAATGCCATCAAAACGCACAATTACACGATCAGAGCATACTGCTATTGAGCGCAGTAGCGCAGCCACAATTTGGGCATCAATCTGTCCAGGTACCCCAAGCCTAGTGACTCATATTACGACCCCAATTGCACGCGTCAGTGTACTCATTGTATCAGATGTCGAGTTCAACAAATGTGAGTGTGGAGATCACTGTTCCAATGACGACTATGATGAGCCTGAATCCATCAGTCACGACGACAAGGATGTTGATCACAGCCATACTATTCAATTCGAGCGTAAAATCGCTGGTATGCGATATATGCTGGAGCAGCTGCACAAACTCGTCTCGATACTCTTCCAACATGCAGGCATGAGGCCATGATCATGAAGCGAGAAACGAAGAGACAAGTTCGAGATCACGCACCCAAAACGCTCTCGTGGAGGTGAATGAGAATTTGAGACCTTTCTCGGCACCCTCCATTTGAACTTCAGAACTCACAACTACCTCTTCGTGGCAGGGGATACCGAAAAACCTCAGTATGCACTGGACAAGCTCGGAAGAAGGGTTTATCATCCAGGACAGACCCAACCGAAGAGGAGAATAACTGACCGGGTATCCTGGGGGCACAACCTACTTGCCAATGACAACCCATGCCTACATGACCTCGACCATTTATTTGATGCCATGTGAAAGGAGTCGGGAAACAAAGATCGGAAGCACACCACCCGATTATGCAAGGCTACCTCAACTCCAATGAGAATATGGGCTCATATACTGACCGACTTTAACAAAACTGAATAGGAGCTGGGTGGGATGAGGAGTAGCACAAGATCATACTCTACGATATGATTTGGGCTAGGCTGAGACCTTATCATCACCGGAAGTTAAGTCCTTTGACCAAGGCAAATGGGAGATTCAACTCCATTGGCGATCATTTCGACAGAGCAGTAGACGTCGACACACCACAATGGAAATACGATAACCAGCAATAGGCAACGGACAGTGGACGCAGCATTGAGACAGGAAAGAAGAGACCTCATCAACCATCGATATCGACCTATGCGGGAGGAAGCTCAACATCAGGAGTGAGCTCTGGAATACATCCTGGCTCGGCATCAGCACTTCTACATGCACATTGGATGACTAGAGAGGAAATTCAGTGACGATACGAAGCTAGAATGTCAAAGTCTGCTTATGATGTGGAGTGAAAGGCATTCGAACTTGGGAATGCGTAAAGTACTCACCCGCCGCCAGGCTTAAAGCAATGTCAAATCAAACACTCGACCTCAATGATGTAGAACGCCAAGTCAAGCGCCAACAATCCATCAATACGAAGCAGCAAAGAAACAAGTCTACCATCGCGGTATCTTTCCCGGCGAGACAGTTTGGATGAGATGGAACAGCGACTGCATGCGGTGGGGACACAGGAATTGATGCCGACTTTGGATAAGGTTCAACCACACCCGGTATCATAAAAGCCTTGGGTTGCTCTGAAGAGCCCGGGGGCTTCCATGTTTAGTCAATATCTCTGGATTATGGAGACGCCCAATTCAGCACACATTGTTCATGAAGTTCGGATGCCTGACCGATAGGGCGAGATGAATCCCGTAGTGACACCGATCGACAGCGGCGCACCAAGCATCTCTTTGTCTCCAAAACTGCTTTTGACACTCGGACTGCCACACCAGGGTGCTTACATAAGCAAAAAGTGAAATTGCATTCCAAAAATGGACCCGACACCCCGATCCTTCTCCACATTCTCCACAAATTATCCGAGCAATGTATTTGCAATCATCCACCATGCTTTGAATCATTCAATGATGTAATCGCATCGTAACGACATCTCAAAACCGTGTTTAGTCATTTAACCTAATTTATTGCACTGGTTTCTTTCATATTGGTCCTCTAGATTTTAATCATTTTGTTGGTTTTTTGAATTGTTCCATTGATTTCAAGAATATTCTGAACTCTTTAATCCCTTGAGATATCAATTATACACAAGCTTGCACAGCTCCCATTACAATGATTAAGACACCCAGAGGAAACATTTATCAAATTGGTATATATCACTGAAACAATTACTTCAATCATCGAGTTGAATAATCTAGATGTAAACCACATTGAAAGCATTCAAGTCAATCCTGTTGCTCAAGTACCACCACGAGCTGCCTGGCTGCGGTGTCAGCAGAAGCAGGTGAACAGGTCCTTCATTTGTGCTTAGAGCAATGATTTAAGTGGTTCGGATGCTGAAAAGAAGCTTCCGACCGTAGGTTCCGTCACACAAATCTTCCATCGGAGCTTGATACATCACCTCATCAATCAACATACCAACAGTCTGACATATTTGCCCTGTTGCAAAGCTCTGGACCAACGCAAGAAGGTCTGAAACGATTGATTCAGCATCCTTGACGACGAAAATACACTTCAACCCTGTGGGAATGTGTCCAGCAGTCAACTTAAAGTGTCTATCTGGACTGGTTCCCACACAGAGAAGCACTGTAGCATTTCTTGGTGGGTTATGCATTCTCTACCTTGTGGACACAGTGCACGGAACCGTATGAACAGCTTGCTCATTGCATTGGAATGTCGGCAGCGGAATTGCTACTGCATTGTACCGAATGAATTTTGCGTCCTTGAGATGACTGAAATCCCGATCGTGATCGATCTAGTCAGTGAACTCGGCACCTCTCTTGAAACGCCAAGCAGTGTGATTATGTAGCTCCCATGTTGGCATTGCACACCACTTGGCCAACTCATCAAGGGTTTTGATTCCTGGTCGCAGGTGTTTCATCATTCACTTAATAGGCGCTTTGGTTCGGGGCATATCATCGTCGGGAAGTTGTTTTGTGGTGTTTGCATTCAGCTATCGATGCTGAATCACCTCCTTCCAGGCATTGGTTCGCAGAATCTGAAATGCGGCCTCATGACAATTCGATTGTCGGTACGCTTGTTCAAGATCCATCATTGCTCCTTCTGGGAGTTCAGAGCTTATATTTAACAGGTTACCAAGCTGGCGGATATGGTCAGAGACATGGTTCAGGAGATGCATCTTCACAAAGTTGAAAAGCAATTCATCGACAAGATGTTATACAATTTCTGACTCGATCTGGGTCTCATCTTCATCAACGCGATGACGCTTTGCAGCTGCAGAAAGATTGTTACTTGCGGGGTCACACTCCCATTTCTCCTGTTTGTCTCAAGAAAGCTGCTTCTTCAAGGCTTCCGAGACCTTCTATGTAGATTTACAGGCGCGGAATTGACTGAACTCATCGTTCTGATGCTGAAACTTCTGCAGATAATTATCCATGTACTCAATTGTAGCCTCAGTATGGTTCCGGAACTGTGCCATAATGTGAAAATACACCCAGCTATTGACAAACCACAGGGCTTCAGTAACGGGAGTACTTTGGCTCGCCGGATAGATGGAAGGAGTGGCCACGAAAAGTGGGACAATCACACCCCCGAGTGCATTCATCTCCTTACCCCTCGATTGCCTCACCTCGCTTTATGGCTTGTTGAATTGAGAGAAGGCAGGATATGGAGGCATCATCGCCCAGAGCTGGTTGAATTTGTCGATCCTGGAATGTCGTTCGAGGAAGGACATTACCCAGTCCATCTTATGCTTGAGCATACTGGCATGGACGGTATGAAGGATATCGGGTACGATCATATTGTTCGGAGTGATGCATTTCATATTCCAGATGACGCCTTCTGAGGTTGCAATGGCTCGATCTTCCAGATGTTGTTAAGCTTCCCATCTCTCTCTCTCCTCTCCCTCAGTTGCGAGTATCATGTTTTGGAAGTAGAGCTGATAGTCTCTCAATTGCCAGGACATGAATTCCTTGCTCCAAACTACGATTTCGGAGCTTTGCACTTGGGGCCATGGGGCTGCTTGATTCAGTCCGAGTGAATATTTTCGAAGTAGTCAGCCCTCCATGCACAGCTAACTGGATATCATTGCCACATCCGACTGACCGCACAAAGCATAACCTTTCCAGTATCAAAAAGCAGGTTGAGAGGACGGAAATTTCACATGAAGACCTTGCAAAAAACCTCTCGATTGTCGATTTGATGTTCTATCATGAGAGTTGTTTTTCCATGTCCTTTAAAGTAATGTTTCGGAGTAATGTCAAGAAGAGCAACCAGCATGCTGGCAAGATTCGAAGTTTGATGTAATGGTCGGGTCAATGTTTCGGAGATTCAAATGTACTGGCCATCCTTCAGTGTTGCTCGAACAGTTCGTAAGATGTATCTGGTCGGAACTGCTCAATGACGGGACAATCGTAGCACCAAAGGGCTGCCATACCTATTGATGCGGTCAAAATCATTGTGGCAATGAAGAAATTCAACTAATGTACCAGTTCGTGCCACCACATGTCGCTTGATTTCACCTCTGAGTAGATACCTTCCTCGGCATCATTGAATGCCTTTGCTGGGGCATATGACATCTATTCCTAGAACGCAGGCTGCTGCATGAGGAACTCAATCTATTCAACAGGATTGCAGTAGAAGAAATGTGTGTAATCATCGTCGTGGAGGTTGTTTGGATACGGCAACTGATTGTAACACACTGTGCTGGATTTCCAAGAGTCGATGCTCATCGCGTTGGACATTTTGTTCAACCTTTTGAACACGGTGTGGGACGGAGTCAAGTTGCTGACGGATCAGGTCAGCGCTAGCAACCGTTCCAGCTAAGACGGCTGAGGTCCGGGTTTGGAACGGGACCTCAGCCCCGGTCTTGGGAACAGACCCGGACTGCTCGCAAAACGGTCAGGTTCGGACCTCGGTTGTAACCAGACTGGGGTTCAATTTTGCAGGTTTCACAACTTTCACTCCAATTAAGTTTTCAATTCTCATCGTATTGCAACATAATCTATATATGAAATGTGTGGTTTGATGCTCTGTTCCTTCTGCAGTTTTTGGATTTACAATCTGACCAATGGTCATTGAGTCGCAGCAAAAGTATGCCGGAAATCACGCCCAAGTGACCGGTTCTCCATATCAACTGAATAACTCTTGATTCTATCACAAATCGGATGCTGGGAGATGCAAGAGGTCATCAAACTGCATATTTCACATATAGATTATGCTGCGATACGATTAGGACTCAACTACTTGATTGGAGCAACACATGTTGACTGTTGAGGAGCAGGTGGTGTGTGATAACCTGTTGCGACAGTCTGGTTGCGGGTCGGAACCAGACCTGCAACCGTCCTTGGAATTTCGGCCAGTTGCTAACACTTCTGACGGTTGCCGTCATAGGGTTCCTGACAAGCTTATAGATAGTTGCTCTGCTCAAGTTGTGCTTGATGCACCAGTGCGCTAATCGATATTCCTCCTTGCAAGAAAACAGTGACTCTAGATCAAATTCATTTTTCAAGATATCGAAATACTCGTTACTAATTGCCATGCCGGCTCGACGGTTGTCCACGTGTGGAGTACCATAAATACATGTCCCAACAGGAGGTTGCTCTGGATCAATGAACGCATTCTGGCTGGTTGCTACTGTATCACTGGAATCATCGTCGGAAGGGTGATGACACGGGTCACAATGCAGTTCGTGAACGAATGGAGGTACAAGACTATTTTTCTTGATCGCAAAACCATCATCTCACAGTTGTACGGCTTCTACGTATACTATACTCTCTATGTGTTCACAACGGGGGTGAGTGATTTTTGCGCCATGGTACGCGTATGTCTTGGAGCTGTAATGACACTGTTGACACATATTCATGATTTGTTAGCAAAGTTGAATATCGCAACCACATTAATAGGTGTCTCGACGGTCTTTTGGCTACTCATACCATTACAAGACAGCTGGTTATTGGAAAAAGCCGTTCCTCGATCAACTTTTTCCAATGAGAGGTCCTGACACTCTTGGAGAATTTCTCTCATCCTCTGTCACACCTTGGCACCGTGTTTAATCGCACTCACATTTTCAACAACACTTGTATGTCCCAAAGCATACCGCATCCACATTCAGCTCATCACGGCAAAATGTTTTGCACCCTCACAAGACCCCCCTTCGCACATTCTGCGATTTGTGGTTGTCACATTTTCTTAGCTTCGTACATTACATGAACTATTCAATCTCCTTAGCTACTCACCCAGCGACATCATCGCTGGGTACAAGATGTAGAGCAAGGACAAACGTGTGTGATGTGACTGCAGAGCATGCTGTTAGTTGTCTTTCTGATGAACTTAGGTGTTCAGTCGATGAATCACCGCACTTAGATGATGCTAAGCAAATTGTTTCCTAGCTGAATTACAGCCAAGATGATGTCGACAGATCAACAAAACCCTTCAAGCCCGTATATATCGTCGCCCTGCCTGCCCAGCTCACTCACAATCACCAGATCCTTCAACACACCCTCCTCACCTCTGCTACTGCATCGCATCACCATTGACGATATATTCAACACTCCAGAAACTTGTTCACGGTAAAAAGCATTCGATATCCACCACTCACTTATTGATCACCGTTGGGAACCTGAAATGTAAGGTGATGCCTTCTGGTTGCCGAAATCAGTTGTCACAGATGCTAATTCAATCCAGATGACGACTCTAGAAATCCACGTCCGGGTCGAGATGGCGAATGTTGGTGTGAACCAATAGGGAGCATAAACCTCGGAGATTTCGCAGAATAACGGTCCCTGGACAACCCAATGGATAGATAATACAGTGAGGGAGTGCCTCTGGGCAATTACCCAGTCCATGAGCACCATCAACAAGTGAAGCACTGCCCCAGAGCAATGGGATCTCCTACTCGATGGTTGTGGTACTCGAATCAGTGATCTGGAGTCCAACCGTCCGCTCTGGAAACAGTACATGCCAGACGACACTAACCTTGTTAGTCAGAAACTCAAGCCTGCACTGGATGACTTCGCAGAGGTTGGCCTTCGCCGAGGGAATAATAGGCTCGCCGAAATCCCGACGACAAAGAGCAACCTTGTGCATGTTGGTATGTATTTCATCGCCCCAATGCTTCATTCCCTGATCCTGATGATTTGTACATACAGAACAAGAGAACGAGAAAACCATGGGTCACAGGTCTTTGCTGATAACGGTGAGTTGCGACGCCTTGACTGATTTCCATACCGAGCCATTGATCTTTACCATCGCCTATGTTGATCCCGACATTGCTGGGAAGAGGGTGATTGAACATAATACCCAGCTATTCTCTGGGCACTGGTGTGGGGATGATGAATCGATACTACCAATAGTTACATCAGTTGCTGAAAAAATAATTTTGTCAATCGTGAATGCTGCAAACACCAGTCTGCCAGACTCCAGCCACAAATTCCGAGAGCGTTGGGGCTGCCGGGAGGGGCCTGAAGGAGATGGCAGTCCATACGCCTGTCATGTAACTCGAATGTTTGATGAAAAATTCTTCTGCCGGATGGGTAAAGGCGGCGATGAAATTATGCAACCCAACAGTTGTTGGAGTCTTCCATCGTGGCCAACAAGCCAAAGCCACAGCTGGTGCCCAGACACCTATACGTGGTCACCACAGCTACCATCTTCTGTAGAACATCCTCCCACCTCCAGGCAAGGATATGATCGACGAGGTTGGGAAGGAATCGGATGACGGTGGTGAGATGCGGCGCCCAAATCCCAGAAGCTTCCCAACAATGAAAACAGGCTTCCAGAAGTTTGAATGCAAGCTTCAACAGAGGATTATCAGGCAGAAGTGATAGTTTCAAGTCATCCGAAACCGTGATGTTGGTTTGTGTGCCCATTTACAAGCAAAGCGTTGTTGCTGATGAGGATGTGGATTCGCAATGCCAGCATCATCACATTGTCAATCCTTCCACTGCAAGCTCTTTGGCCAATAGGAACCATACCAGCAGCCGCCCAGCTGTGAATTAGTCGTTCGGAGCATGGAATGCACTGGCTGGATGGTTGTTCAAAGATCTGGGTTGTGGGTGGGTATTTTCCTGACACTTTAGAGGGTGGACAAATGGGTGATAATTTGGAGTTTTTTGGTGAGGTTTTCAGTCTCTTTTTGGTGATTTGTTTATATTATTATTACTTCATTCATATTAAGGCATGAAAGGCGGTGTTGAGATTTCACGATTTTGGGATTACTCGTTGAGACGTGTATTTTTGGGTAACGCATACTTACAGCAATCGGACTCTGTGGATGGCTATCATGTAATTGGTAGCTCGGTATCTTTACCCAGAATGAGTTACCCCGAATGATTAGTGTTAGGGGAATGCTTTCTAGCTCGTCGTGATAACGTTTCTCATTGACGGAAGACAATCAACAACTGTGCGGCATGCTTCTCACCTGCCAGTCTTGGTTCCGAGTTCCCGTCCATCTAAGGAGTTGGAAGTCAGGGTGACGGGACAAGCCAAGATCCTTGCATCATCGACAGGATGACAAGATGCATCATGACCATGCTTTTAATCGTATCAACACTTGCTTTCCTTCACACAATGCTTCAATTCATTCACTCTACATTCATCCACATTTCCTTTAGTCACTTCATTAATTTTTTCGTACTTATCACTCGCCGCCCTTTCAAATCATGCCAAGCAGGCGCCGCCCTTCTCCTTCTGCTTCTCTTACTTCCAGCACCAGGAGAAGCAGACGATCTATCCAGCACGAGGATGCCAATCACTATATCAGGACGAGACCTAACAATTCCAAATCCAACGACAAGCATCTTGGGCGACCATCCAGGAAAGCAGTCAGCATGCAGTGATCAAACGATTCCTTCCAGTCAACACTTGGAAAATATGTCGTGGCAACTCACATGACTCATATGCCGGCGCTACCCCTATATTGTGGGCGTCCAGATGTTTCTATTGTCTGAGACAAGGAGGCTGAATGCGAGCCTATGACTATGGCATCCAAGAAGGTATCCGATTAAGCGTTTCAATGGTTGAATCCGCCAACTCATCTATATATGTAGTTGGGCAAGGATTCAAACGAAGCCAGTTAGCAATTAGTTGCATGGAAGGCTTGAAATCTGTCGCGATAAGAGTCGTGTGTTGATAATTAGACAGGCCTCCTTGTTGGTGCAGAATACAATGCCCAGACCACCCTTTCCTGTGTTCCAGTAATGGTCATGGTAGGTGTGAAGCCTATTACTATCACTTATGCGATGTTTCTGAATCCCTTTGCCACGAATGCAGTCAAGACTGGGCAGATACATAGTTGATGGTAAGAGGAAATCGCCAGGATTAATCCAGCCCAGGGAAACTCGGTGATTCGACGTGCCTACATTTAAGTGGCAAATGAATCATATCAACAATTGTTTTCATCGCTGACGTTGTGCATCACACTCTTGCAAAGATTACTTGCTCCCGTGCGGCTATGGTATACTGCTGCAAGATCTCAATTGACTCTATTTACGGAGTTCGAACACAGTCGCCTACAGGGATCTGGAAATGGGTAGCCTGGTTGTTGGCCAAGGACAGCTTTACATGCCCAAGAATGTTTGTAAGGTAAGTCCCAAGTTCCATTCTTCTTTAATTGTTGTCTTGACGATCAATTTAGGAGTGCAAGTTTCGATTTGCAGTGACTAATATTGAGGATCTTATTCAATGTACATACTTCTATGCTATATGACAAATGGAAAATCAAGATGGACCATGAATTGATAAAATCAGCACGACGTTAATTGCCCACACCACAATGACCATCGACCATGGTTTGTCGGCCTGGAAACCATGCTAGTTTAGGGTCCCGCCAGAGTTTGGTCCTGGAGGCGGAGCACCAAGGAAGTGTGATACAAGAAACATCAATCACGCAGTTGAAAATGTACACACAGATGCATTTCATCGTCATGGCACGGATTCTCGTTCTTCCTGGCCAAAGGTTCAATTCGAGAAGATGAACAATATTTGCGGCATGATTCGCCGAAGGATCAACTCAACAGGTAGGGACCCCGCCATGGCACAACCTCACGATGATCAGGGCAGCTTTGATAATGACTTTGTTGATTATATCCCGGTGTGGCAGAAATCCCGGATCAGGAGTTCGCACACTGGAGCTTCAGTAAGAAGCTACATCAATGGAGGCTTCGTTTCGAGGAGCTTCGGGAGGGAGTAGCCGCAGCGAGATAGTTGATTGGCTAGACCTAAACAACAAAAGAGAGAAGGAGGAAAGTGATGAGATGATGATTGGTACGTGATTGGTGAGGTCTCTCTGAATCATTGTGCCGGATGCCTTCCAATGAAGGTGATCCAACCTTGTCGATAGCATGTTGCAGAGCCGCGATGTCCCTAACCCAGTCATGTACTCACTGAATTGAGTGGATTTGTAGTGGTGTGAGGCACTTTCTCACCACACCGGAGTAGCTGATAGTGCAGCCCAGCAATTCATTTAATCTTCTCCGCAGCTTTGTTGCTGCTACTGAAGCCAGCATGCAATTCTTGGCTGTTCGGCCTATGGGTGGGTCCGCCGTTGCTAGCAGCAGCTGGCCCAACCCCTGCAGCGACAGCAACAGCAACAGCAACAGCAACGACATCACCAGCATTACCAACATTATTATTGTTGAGAATTTAGGATTAGTCATTGCTTGTATGATTGTAGAGGGTGCGATGTCGCTTGGAGGTTAGCAATGGTGTCCGTGATTGGATTTAAGATTTCCATTGTGTGCTATTTTATTCGAGGTTTGTCAATATATCATTATAATATGAAATGTTATAGAACTGATAGTTTACAGGAGTCTGATCTCGAACGTGAGAAATCATAATTGCGATGCTGCATAACCCTCCCATGACTGTTGAATTGCACTGTACTGACGATCTTGTATCAGCACATTAAATATCTTGAACCAACTCTGCATGGTAACTATCATTGGACAAATTAAGCCATGAGGGTCTTTAAAAACCAGAACTACACACTTCATTGAACGGATGGAGCGAGTACTATCTTCATCACCAGGAGCAATCCAATTGGGCGATGTAGGAGAATGCCGGGAAATGATTTGTGATAATGCCAAACGAAGTGGGAACAGTTCGTCAACTGCGTGTTGTCACATTCGTGGAAGTGGGTTCACTGGTCGTGACGCTCGAACACAGCATCGGGACGACTCAAAGAACACTCTGGAACAGCAAAGTAAAGCTTGATTTCCGGGAAACCTTGATATCAATTTTTGGAATTTGTGTGTACAATAAATTAAATAAATTTAATGAAGGAAATTTAGTTTTTGCTGATGTATGCTTCCACCCTTGTCCTCGATGGATATGAGATGGAGCACGCAAAGGAGAGCAGAAAAACTACTATTTCAGTTGTTTGTTTGAGGTAGCTAGCTGCAGGTAACGAATTGTACAGACATGTGGTACCGATAAAGGCATATACTCTGGTTTTCGGACTCCCTTGGTTCTTAGCTTGCAATCAGGAGATAGACTGGGCGAGGGAAGAACTAGTATCATTGTACACCTCGACCAGTTGGTACACTGAAGGCACTGAAGTCACCCTGCCAAATGAGCCGGAGGGAAGTGGAGTTAGTATCTGATCGCATTGGGCCACAGAGATTGATAACGTACTTGCTGAAGAGGAGGTAACACCGTCGTTCACATTGAACATAGAGCATTGCATTTAAATGCTGAGAGCTAGGGTACAGGGGACAAATGAAATAGTAAACACCCGTTTCAGGTGAATGGGCGAGCAACAAGCAGCGGCAATCGTTGCGGCAGATATGATTCCAATAGACACTTTGACTGATCACAATCAGCTTGCCGAGACACAAACGCAGTGTGCAGGACAGGGCTTGGTTCCTGCAATTGCGAACCGCTAAGGATAATGCCTCCAGGATTCTATACCCCTTCCGCCCCTATGATTCCTATGAGAAGTACATGTGCAAATATTAACTGCTCGAGCACATCAGGGGAAGGAGTGTACAGATGACGGAGGTTACGTTCCCACCAAGTGCTCGGAATTTGTGGAGGCCTTCAACAAGACCCTGGTAGAAACGGTAGGACCACATACATTCATTGACCACAGGATTCAAAATCAACCAGGCTACCTGTTGCCGTACAGATGGATGTAGAATCTCTAAGAAGTGGAACTTAGAACACTCAAAGCCAACATCGAGATAAACCTAGCCAATGGATTCAGTCACCTTTTGTCATCACAGACTGCTGTTCGGCTGTGATTTGCCAAGAAGGATGGTCGCCTGAATCGCTGCGTCGGTGATTGATCTCTCGACAAGGGCAATGTGAATGACAGGTATTCCCTAGCCTTGATCTCGGAGATGTTCAACCGACTTCATGGAGCTTGCATCTTTGAAACGCGAGACTAGGCAAATGCCAATTATCTCGTCCAGACCTAGCATGGCTACAAATACAAGGCGGCTTTTCAAACTCGGTATGGTCAGTTCAACTATCACTTTATGCCCTTCAGCTTAACCAATTCACAGGCCATGTTCCAGCCTTGCTTTGACTAGTACTTACGAACTGATATCGCTGAATTTGCTATAAGCTACTCTGGTAGTATCATAATCTATTGGACTAATGAAAAGTAGAACAGAGACCATGTACCAAAGGTGCTGGGGTGGCCACGGGAATTCAATGTCCATTGCAAAGATTACAACTGTCAATTCAGGTTTTCGGAGGTTGGCTTCATTGGGTGTCATTAACTTGGAAGCAGTTGGTATGAAATTGGACTGAATCGCCAAAATTGAGGACAGGGCGATAGCAAAATCAACAGCAGATGTGCAAGTGCTTCTTGGATTTCCCAAGTTCTACCAAGGGTTCATTAAGAAATATGCAAATGTAACACTACTCTTAGCAGAGCTCCAGAGGATGGCAGACACAGCACACACTCCAAAAGCTTCTAAAATGCACTGGTAAAGCCCACTATACCTCTAACTAAATGGGCAGGGCCTCCGAAGGCCAAACTAGGTTTTCACAAGATGAAGAACGCCTTTGTTGAAACTCCAATCCTCCAGCATTTGGAGCCGGTAAAGCCGACAGTTCCCCAGACTGATATATGCGCCTTTCCAGTGGCCGGCATCCTCACAAAGTACAATGGCTTCAGAACAGGGCGGGTCCTCGTAGTATAGTCGTTAACATGCCGATGATTGTATATGAAGCTGTGCCCCAATACAACTTTCCTTGGGGTTCAAATCCCGGCACCTGCTCCACAAATAACCTCAACGCACCATCTGGGCATTCAATTCAACGTGCCGGTTAGTCAACCATGACCTAGTATGCGGGTGGGGTGGGATGGATGGGGATTGCCCAGTTGGGGTATTCCACTGCCATGACATCAATGAGACCCTCCATGGGAGAGGGGGAGAGTAGGAGGGGCAGCGGTGGGGTGGATGAATGTGGGGAAAGAGAAACTGATAGTGAAATCAGACCGAGAGGAGGGCATGGCGGACACGTCGGGGTCACACCACGGAGTATTCGTAGCGTTAGCAACGGTTCCAGACCATCACGTTGGGTCCGGGTCCAGGTCCAATCCGAACCGTTGCCAAATTGGCTGTCTGGGTGGTCGATGCACCCAATTTGTCCACTCGGGTACGGTTCAATGGACAACACCCAACCCATCTGGAATGTGAGGGTTGTGAGTGGGTAGTGGTAGCAACGGTTCCAGTTTTGGACACGGCGGGTATTATAGGTCTGCGTGGCAATGGCCTTACCCCATCAAAAATCGACGATTTTTCAAGCGAACCATCACTTTAAGGCCACAAATATTGATTAGAGAGTATAGTGTTTGGTATGTGAAATATGCAGCTTTGCACGGCGCATCTTTTGGCCGTCTC
>Ga0307512_10001298_pt1 | contig 35848 bp, 46 predicted proteins | sample 14_EM_MG_FD_200267 | JGI IMG/M metagenome (GOLD analysis project Ga0307512, IMG submission 200267) | Populus trichocarpa ectomycorrhiza microbial communities from riparian zone in the Pacific Northwest, United States - 14_EM | ecosystem: Host-associated > Plants > Roots > Unclassified | place... | reverse complement strand
AGATGGCGGAGCTCCCCCCCCGCTACCCTTCGTCCCCGCTGACAAATGAAAGGTAAGAGAAAGACAAAAAGGACAAGAAAGAAAGAAAGAAAGAAAGAATAGTATAATCCCGTTGCCGCCAGCGCCACCCCCGAGCCTCCGAGCCCTCAGCCCGCTCCATACCGCTCCTTCATTTGGGGTGAAATTTCCCGACGTCAGTGGCCACCAGAAATTCCATCACCTCCTGGGCGCACTCCTCTATGGTGAAAAGCTCAGAGATCTGCACGTGCCGGCATCTGCCCGCTTTCCAGCCTGTTGTCTGTCCCACTGTTTTCCAGAGAGTCTTCTGCTGGGGCATGGGCGGGCCTGCAGCACGCAGTTAAGATGAAAGTTGGACCTTGGATCTCCTGCGCCAAAGACAGGTTGGTCACACTCGACCAACTTTTCCACTGTGGACCGGCCTCGGAGTTCAAACCGGACGACTAAAACCCCGGGCGACAGCAACAGCAACAGCAGAGGCATGCAGGGGAGTCTCAGAAAGGCGGCAAGAAGAAAAGAAATTTTCAACCATCCATCTCCGAACCTGCGCGAAACACTTCCGGTAATTCCTAGGATTCCACTACCGGTGATTCAAAATCGGGCAAATCCAATAAGTCCAGTGGAGGCAGCCATGCCAACTTAGCACCAGCGCCATGGCGTTCAAAGGAAGTCTACGAAAGCCAAAAGGCAAGCCGGCAATACACTCACTGCAGCAGTGGAGACCACAAACCCTACATTTGTACCAAATATGCCAAGACAAACCCACCTGGACAGAACTCCAGCTATAGCAGCCGCTATGACGGCAAACAAATCAAGCGCCAACATTCATTGGACACGCAGCAGCAAAAAACCTAGCCTGCCTCTCTCGATATCTAACTCGACGGGAGAGGCTGGACGAGACGCAGTTAGGATTGGAGAACTTGGGAACATCAGCGTTAATTGCAACCTTGGATGAGATACAACCGCACCGAATCGCCATACAATCAAGAGTCATTGTGGAAGGTCGGGCTCTGGTGTGAAGCCAATACCTATACGGCACAGAGAGACCGGAATCGGCGCATATTGTTCATGAAGTACTTGGAGTTAACATACACGGCAACATGCAGCGAGTTGAAGCACTAATCGATTGCGGTGCAACGAGCATCTTTATATCACCCAGCCTACTCAGGAAACTTAAGTAGCCCCAAGAACCAGCATTCACCTACACCCAAGGCCTCAATGGCCAGGTGATGATGTCTGCAAAGGAGAGCTGAAAGACAAGTCTTTTAGTTCAGTAGTGTGAACACCTTGGACCGGTTGACGAATCCGAGGTTTTAGTCATCTCAATGATGGCATACAACCTAGTCCTAGGCTTGCCATGGTTTAAGGCGAGGAACCTGGAAATCAACTGGACCAATGGTCGATTGTCAGCCCAGCGAATGCCAAACAGACCACAAAGGGCGACAATTCCGATAGCAGAACGCGCAAGCCCTCAGCCGGTACGTGGTGAGGAAAACACCAATGATGAGCCTCCCCCGGATATTCAACTACTTGGAGATACCGCACTCAGTCACCTCTTAGCAAGCGAGGAGGTGGTCAAGGCATTCGCGATACAACTTGGAGAATGTCAAGGGTAACTAGGAGCATCCCGGGAAGGCATCGTCAAAGGTGAGTGAAACCCCAGGATGCTGAATGCTTGAGAAAGAGCAGCGGCAGAAGTTGCGGCAGAAGACTGACAAAGTGACGGTGCTTGAATAACTGCTATCAGCTAGCCGAGACAGGAAGGGAGAAACTTGACAAGGGGGGTGGTCTATTGCGACGAACCGCCTGATCCAGCCAACCTGGGACGCCTGCACATCTCCACTCTGCCAAAACACGGTGCAATGCACACAAGGCCAATGAGAATAGGAACAGAAATGGATAACGTGGAGATAGTAACAACGGATGATGGGGGTCTCATTGCAGCACAATATCAGGCATTCGTGAAGGTCATCAGCAAGATCAAGGCCGAGACACTCCCACCGCACAGGCAAATTGACCATGTGATCAATCTGGGACCCGACTACAAACTACGATACGGGCGGATCCACAACCTCTCACAGTTCGAATTGCAGACACTTAAGGCCATCATGGAAATGAACCTGCCAAACAGCTTCATTCAACGGGCAACATCCTCCGCCGCAGCGCCGATCGTTGTTTCAAAGAAAGAAGAAACAGGACTATGGTCGTGTGTTGACTATCGAGCTCACAACCTAGGCACGGTACAGAATAGATACCAATTTCCTCCGATCCCACAACTACTCGATCAAGTGCGCGAAGCCCAGATCTTCACTAACCTGGACCTCAGGAATGCCTACCACCTCATCCGAGTCAAAGAAGGCGACAAATTCAGGACTACATTCCGAACCGGCTATGGTCAGTTCGAATACGATGTAAAGCGCTTTGGGTTGACAAATTCACCGGCGACGTTTCAGACTTTCATTGCACTTGTCAACAGCGGGATATTGACGACTTCACCGTGTGCTACCTTGATGATATACTCATCTAATCGACCAATATGAAGCAGCACGAACATCACGTACGAAAAGTGCTGCAACGCCTATGGGAAGTAAGACTCTATGGCAAAGCCGAAAACTGACAATTTGGAGTGCGGGAAGTCGGCTTGCTCGGATTTTTCATCACTTCGGATGGATGAGGCATGGAGTCAGATCGCATATCCACAATCGATGCCTCGCCGACTCCGCAATCACTTTGGGATGGGCATGTGCTCCTTGGTTTCACAAACTTCTACCGGAGAGTCATTCGGAACTATGCAAAGGTGATGGCTCCGATATCAACCTTGCTAAAGACACAACGCACACGGAAGTGGGAATCGACTCGGTATGCCGAACTCCCATTTCGGAAGCTCAACACGAATTTACCATCCCACTGATTCTCCAGCATTTCATCCTGTAAAATCCGATCATGCTGCAGACCGATGCAAGTGGCTTCGCAATCGCCTCCATCCTTAACCAGTACGACGGATTCGGGATCCTTCGACCGGTCAATTTGTACTCTCGAAAATGCTCTCCTGCCAAACAGAACTACGACACGTATCATCGGGAGCTCTTGGCAATCGTCAACATGATCAAACAATGGATACACTACCTCGCGGGCGCCAATCACAAGGTCCTGATCAAGTGCGACCACAAGAACCTACAATACTTCCAAACCTCCAACATGCTATACTAAAGACAGGCCAGGTGGGCGGAAATTCTATTCTCTTACGACATTGCCATTGAACACATGGAAAGAAGGGGGAACCGGGCAGATGCACCATCAAGAAGACCTGACTACGAGATAGGCTACAAGAGGCCGACCGCATGACTACTTGATCCCTTGGCAACTTCCACCATTGAACTGTACGATGACCTCCTTCAAGGAATCAAAACAGCCCAGGCTATCGACGCATTGGCTGCCGAAGTGCATAACAGGATTGTTGGCACTCAAATTGTAAATATCCCTGACCTGCAAAGAGTATACGAATCAGAGAATGAACCGAGCAACAAATGGAAAGTCACTGCTGGATATCTCACCTCTGGAGGAAGGATATACGTACCAAAGGATTACCTGCTCCGCAACAAAGTCATCTGCCTTTTCCACGACAACTCAGAATCCAGGCACTTCGGAGCTCTCAAAACCGGCGAGTGGGTATCCCGGGATTTCCACTGGCCCCCAATAGAGGCCACCGTACGAAAATACATTGCCTGATGCGAACTATGCCACCGAATCAAGGCACCACAGCACACCCATCACGGCACAACAATGCCGCTACAACCACCGTGCCGACCTTGTGAAGAAGTGACCATGGACTTTGTCACGGACCACCCTGAGTCAACTGCTTCCGGGTATACAGCGATCTTGGTAATCGTCGATCAATTGACGAAAATGGCAATCTACCTCCCCTGCAGGAAGGATATTGACTCACCAGAGCTGGCACAAATGTTTTTCAATCACATGATCTGCAACCACTGTGTACCAGACATCATTGTTACTGATCGCGAAAACGAGTTTACCAGCCATTTCTGGAATCGAGTTTGCTCTAACCCAAGTATTACCCACAGGCTGTCGACCGCCTTCCATCCACAGACTGATGGCCAGACGGAACGGCAAAACCAGACCATGGACCAGGACTTACACTCCTTCTCCAACAAAGAGCGGGATAACTGTGTAGAACTGTTACCTTTAGCAGAGTTTACTTACAACAATTCAGTCCATGACTCAAGGCAGATGACGCCATTCTGGGCCAACTACCACTACCACCCGCCAATGCAGTTCAAACCTCCGAAAGTCCCGTCAAATCTGAGGCCAGACAAACTAGTGGATGCACCAGTATCGGGAATGGAATAGACACACCCGGTTCGCCGGGAGAGCTTGTTGGAAGTCCAGGTACGGGAATCAAAATACTCTGGCCGAAAGGACGTCACGTGTGAAGTCGGGAACAAAGTGTGGCTCTTGACTCGGCACTGCCGAACGACTAGACCTTCGAACAAGCTCGACTACAAGCGCACTGGACCGTATACGGTAAGTAAGATCATCAATAAGAATGCTTACAAACTAGACTTGCCAAAAACAATGGGGAATCACAACGTCTTCTATGTGTCACAGCTCGATCACTACACACCGCCGGTCATAGGACAACCATCCTCGTAACCACATCCATTAGTTCTCTATCACTTGGAGGATTGGGAGGTCAAAGGGATTCTTGACGCTAAGCAGCGTTACCGGAAGGTAAAATACCTTAGTCACTGGGCCGGATACAACCAAATACGCACGAGCTGGGAGCCGCTCGAAAACCTCCAGAATGCTCGTCAACAACTCGGAGAGTTCCCCTGAGACCACCCGAACAAGCCGCAGAGATGAAGGAAGTCCGATCTTCGAAGTGGAGGAATTCCACGGAATGGCGATATGGAGGCCTAGGTTATTGGGCATTTCCTTCTGTCAATTTCGATTTGTTGGGACCCGGTGCAGTACAAATGGCGTTGGCACGGGTTTTACCACCTCCAGAAATCCAGTCAATTGGTGGTGGAGTTTCTCCGTGCGCTGGAAGGTGTCCCAGGACGTATGGATCAGTGGTTGGACTTATGGGATCGTATGAGAGCCTATGTGGGATGTTTCTTTGTATCCTTCCTTCTACTTGTACTTAGCAGCCGGAGAGTTCTGCCCTACAGAGTGGGATGATGTAACGGCATTGACAAATATGGGTGGTTAGAGATGCGGGACGTTCACATGAGGTGACCAGTGTCGGGTAACCGCGGACCTTGGATTGAGATCCCGACGGAGAGTTAGCTCTGTTCCGAATATCTTACCACTTGCCTCTACATATGACATAGATCGGGCCTGTGCGCATCGTATATCATACCATATCCGTATACTGCTGAGCGCCAGCGTACGCGCCCTTACAAACTGCTTCCTCTGGGACCTGTGTGTGCTCTTCCTGCATGGGGCAGTTCATAGTACTGGTTGTGGTGATTCTGCGGAAACGACTCTTGCATCAGTATCTCCCCCTCCTCCACATATCTGATTGATTGCTTGGCTTCTCAGTCTGTAAATGCTTCCACGGTCATGCCGGCTATATGGTGTGGGTATCGTTCTGCTGTCCATTCCTCGGCCCCCCTCGGGTTTGTCTAGCACATATTTCACATTGTGCGCATGGACTGTCGAATTGACTTCCGTAGTTCGACCTTCACCCTGTTGGTCTCTGTCGAGTTCTGTCTAGTGTGTGTTTCTCTTCCGGCCGCCATCCTTAATTTCCTGATGTTGGCGTTCAACCACCATATTGATTTGCCCCAGGTCCTGATTGTTTATGCAGTGACATCTGCAATGTTGCTCATGGCTTACTGACACCATGCGGCCTCCTGCTCCACCTCGTCAGCTGTGCATTCTGCGTCCAGGTGAGCTCACTCAATCTGGAGCTCCATCAATAGCTTCTCCGCTGCCTCTGCGACCTTCTCTGTCATTGCAGCCAAGTTCGACCATACTACCCGTTGATGGCCAACTTTCTTCCGGGCAGTCTACTTCCACCTCCGACTCTATATCCTTGTGGTAAGATGTGGTGTTGTGGTCTTCGGCCTGTATGGACCGTGCTCTAATTGGTTGTTCGGCCAGCATCAGGTCAATGACTGACTCTCTTTCATGACCTTCTCCTGTCCAATGGTAGGTGGCGTCACAGGCATTCCTAATTGCCAGTCCATTTTCGTCAGTCACATCTTCCCAGAACTCAGCATTGCGCTGTACTTGGCATCTTGGGTCCCATCGTACGCTATGGGGGATCAAGTCTCCAGTGAGGACAGTGCTTCAGTGCCGAATGACTATCTGCAAGTCAAACTGTCGCATTGGTCTCTCTCGGAAGTGCGTGTTCCTATGGTCATCATCGTTGACGAACCTGGTCATCATCTCCCCACTGCCAATGAGGGCAGTAGCAATGAGATCGTCGTTCGTACCTCTGTTGCAACCGTCCGCTGAGGAACCACCCAGCAACTCCCTCTCTGTATCGCAATCCAGACGCTGTTTCTTTTTCGTATTGTGTATGCCAAATTGCTGATCCCAATACCACAATGTTCCCACGGTGGCTCTTCCAAGCACTCCACATTGGCCCTGGATTCAACTCCGGATTCCTGTACCGCTATGGTCCAGTAGTATGTCCCTACGTAGCTCAGCTGGATGACTCCATTCAGTGGTCGTTGGGGATTCCGCATGAGTTTCAGTTGCACCTATCGTCGCAGTCTGGGTCTCGCTCACCTTGACCTCCCTTGCCTCCCCCAATGCCTGCTCATGCTGTACATTAGGCATCTACTTTTATTCGGTTCCCATGTCAGCTGCAACTCCTCCCCTGGGTCTGGGACCAAGCACCTGTCTGTTTGTCCCAGTTCTGATTTGCATAGATTTGCTGATGGCAACCTGTCCTGCTGTTCTCGTCTTTTTGCTACGCAGCGCCGCTTTGTCAGCTTCGCTTTTGATCGCGCACCCCCTGCTGAATACAACCTGACTTCTCTGCAGTTGGCGCACTTTTCTAGTGTGTGGCAGCAGAGTAATCCCTGCTTTGCCATCCACCCCACTACATTGCACTTGCGGTCGCTGTTGTTTGTTGTTTAATCCTACTGTATTGACCCTAATTAGAGTATCAGGGGACCCTGTTGATCCCCACCTCCTCTGGGTGAGCCAGCTAGATTGTGTAGCTCCCCCCATGCTACCCTTTGTCCCTGCTGACAAATGAATGATAAAAGTAAGACAGAGAGAGAGAAAGCAAGAGACAAAGTGATAATCCAATTACCACCAATCCCGCCCCTGGGCCCCAAGCCATGTGCCTGGTCCATACTAATAATTCATGTGAGCGGGAACTTCATGACCTCAGTGGCCACCAGACAGTCCATCGCCACTTGGTAGCACGCTTCTATGGAAAAACGCTCAGAGAACTGAACTTGTCGGCATCTGCACGCTTTCCATCTCATCACCTCTCTCACCGCATTCTATAGCGCTCGCTATTAGTGTCTCCACTGGCGACAGTGGCAGAAGAGGTTCTCCCGCGCCTGGGACACTGTCCCACCACACAGCCAGCATGTGTCGTCATCTCGGGTGCCGAATTGTTTTATGTAGACTCCACTGGGCACATCACCGGACGTTGGTAGGCAGAACCTGGCACACAGCGACTTTCCACTGGTGATCAGCTTAGATCCTTTGGTCCCTGACAGGCCGTTGACTCAGGAGCTGATGAGTTTACTGCACTTGTCGGCCTCCCAGTTTGCCTTATCTGTTCATGCTCCCTTGGAGATGCGTCTCGCCGGATTCAAGGCCACGGTGTATGGCTGCTAGACGACAGTGCTTCCGCTTGCTTCTTGGGCCAGATTTGCCTGATGGTGAGCGTTTTGGTCGGGCGGTATCCTGGTGTGACCCGTGACCCAGCGGATCTCGTTTGCAATGCTGTGGGTGAGAAGACTCCGCCCCACGCTGTTGATCCTCCTTCCCAGTCGCTGCCCTGGGCTCGGCTCCTGGCGTGCTGTCCATCAAATTGCCGCCTCTGAGTTGAGGATAAGCTCCGCTGTCGGCACTCCAGGTTCCAGAAATGTTTCTCTCGTCTCAATTGCCACATCTTGCACTAGTACAACAGGCCGCAATTCGGCGACAAAAACCTCCATCCATCCTGTGCGCACAAAGACACTAATAGACCTCCATGCATTCCGGTGAATATATGGTGCAGTGGCTGTCACGCAGCAACTGTTCTTGTGCGATCCATCTGTCGACCTCATGACCCCTGCCCTGGTGTTGGCTTCTCTTCCTCTTGCCCAGCGCTGCGCGGCGCTTTTGGCGGCAGTGGTGTCCAGTATGGTTGTCCTGGTGACTGGTTATTCGCCATGGGCCGGCCATTTTATGCTTTGAGTTGTCCCACTATGCCCATGCTCTTTGCTAAATACTCTGCATATCGATGCACCAGAACTGGGGCTTTGGTGTACCTCCTTTAGCTAGCGACCGAATGGAATTTCTAATCTTGCTACCAATCGCTGTTGTCTCGAGTCTAAGATTGCAGGCAATGGAGCAACCCTTGACTCTATCATTAATCCACCACATGTGGTGGTGGGCAGCACGTCAACAATGGACCACGACTGTCAATTGCGGAGGAGTTGGGGGTCATCTCGCATTCCCACTTCCCAGTGATTCCACCAGAGCTCACTCTGATGTTGGGCGACTGCTTGGACACACACCACTTGGCCGGCCCTGACGCTTTCAGGAATGATGCCGTATGTCTTTGCCATGGTTCAGAGTCTACCTTGTGCTGCCTTGGTTTTCTTCATGCATCAGTTGTGCTGCTCCTTGAACGACAGGTGTGCGTCCACTCAGAGGCCCAGCCAATGTGTCGCATGTTGGTGGAATCCTACAATCCTGTTTCCGACTCTTATCTTGACTGTGAGTTCATGCGGGAGATAATTTCCATGGCCTCGCCCGGGCATGAATCGTGCCACCTCAGTCTTGGCATGGTCAAACTGTAGCCTTTGTCTACTTGCCCATTCGATGCTCTTGGCCACGCATCTCTCGAACATTGCGATGACGTAGTTGACATCGGTTGCAGTCGCCACCCAGCTCAAGTAGTCTACAAACTACAGCCCCTCGGCTTGAGATACATACTCTTCGACCAATTTGTTTAGTCGTGAGTTGTTGATTGCAAGGGGGATCGGTGAACCAGGTGATCCCGGCGGAACCCGTGCTTCTGGTCAGTGTGTTTCCATCACATTACCCCCAATTATCAACTCCACAGTTCTGTCTGACAGAAATCTCTCTGTCCATTGTATAAGGTCTTCATTGATTTGCCTGACCTTCACCAAGTTGACTAGCCTTCCTTTTTCAATACTTCGGAATGCTGCCTTGATGTGCATGAGAAGCGCACCTGCAATGTCGCCGTTTGTCCCAGCTTCATGAGCTCTGTGGACCATGAAGGATGCTGCATCAATAGCTGACCGCCTCTTCGTTGTTTCAAATTGTCTGTCGCTCATCTCATCTCTTCTTTCAGCCTCTTCTGACAGCAGCTCTGCGGTTACTTTCTTCACCACGTTTCCCATGCAGCTATGCAGCGATATGGAGCGGTAGGCCTTCAGCGGTGCAGGGTCATCTTTGCCAAGCTTGTGACTCACCACGGCACAAGCCCGCATCCATACCAGCGCGTGGCTTCCCGCGGGAATTGGTGCCCAGGTCAACCTCACAATCCTCTCATTGTCCCACCTCCAGACCAGCCATATGGCGCCAGAAGACATCTTGTCTGGTCACGGTGCCATCTTGACTGAATGGGAAATTCAGGCTCGCTCAACCGCTTGATCAGTAACCCGTGTGGGTGTTGCTCCAGGTGGAAGTAGTTCGCAGTGCTGTTTGCTGTCGTTCGGCCGACAAGACTCGTGCCTCAGTATCTCCTCATTCTCCAATGATGTGTCTGTTTGCTTGTCTGCTCTGTCTGATAGGACCTCCACGGTCAAGCCTTCTAGAGGGTTTGCATATCATGCCGCTCTCCTTAACTCGGCCCCCCTCAAGCTTTACATGTAATCATTCCATATCCTTCTCTTGGACTGCTGAACCGACTTCTGGATCTCTGCCTTTGCCTGGGCGGCCTCCTCTGAGTTCGCGCTTGTGCTATTCTCTCTCCCCGCCGTCTTTCTTCTTACTTCGATGTTGGCGTTCCACCGCCCCTTTGATCTGGCACAAATCCTGATTTGCTTTGCCATGGCGTTGAGAACGCTGCAGATTGCTTCCTGACACGGTGCGGCCTCCTGCCCCACCTCATCCTCCGTGCACTCTGCATTTAGTTGAGCTCTCTCCTTTGCTAGTTGCATGCAGAGCTTCTCAGCTGCTTCCACGTTCCTCTTAGTCATTGCAGGTTTATTCCACCCTACTACCCTCTCATGATCCGCCTCCTCCTGCCTGTTTATTCGCACCTTCCGTTCTATAACCAGTGATGTCAATGTTCCCGTCCGTCCAGGATCACTGCGGACGGGGACGGAAACGGTGCCGTCTTTTTGAGGCAGCACGCAGATGGACCGCAATGACGCCGAAGTACCCGTCCCCGGCCGTCATCTACCAACATCCCTGGATCTCGTGCAGTGTACAATACAAACTCTCATTAAACTAGTTACAATTAATCTCTTGACCTCAAAGCAAGATCATTCTGCATCTGCTCCATCTTAACCATGTCTGACTCTGTTGCCTCAAGAATAAGCCTTGTGTCACCCAAGAATTCAGTCACTCACAAGCCTGAATGATATCATCACCCAAGCGATTTGGTAGGTCACTGATAAGCACTTTGTTGAGCAGGTACTTCATCCATCTTTGTAAACACTTCATTTAACTTTACTTTCGCTCTTCCACAGTGGGTTGATACATAGATAGAGTGCATCATGAAATTTATATATTGTACCGCACGCTATCAAGGCTTCATTGAATATACTCCAACGATATACTCTAACCGCCCGATGTCGGCCGGGGACGGTGGATGACTGCCGGGGATGTGGTTTCAGCCGTCCCCGGCAGGTCCCTGGCCGTCTAGCCGTCATTGACATGCTTGGACAGGATGGACGGTTCTGGCGCCATCCCGTCCGTCCGGGCAAGAATTGGGACGGCCCACTGTTCCCGGCTGTTGGACGGGACGGTTGACATCGCTGTCTATAACTTCATGGTCGGATCCAGTGGCGTGGTCATCGGCCAGTATGGTCCACTGTACTCAAGGTCAGTTTGCCAACGTCAGGTTGATGACTGACTCCCCTTCCATGTCCTCTCATGCCCAATTGTCGGTGCTCATGACGTCATTTCCAATCACCAGTGTATTCTCATCTACCACCTCTTCCCAGACAGCGGCATTTTTCTGAATTCCGCATCGTGGGTCCCATCGTTGGCTGTTTGTGTTGCAGTCCCCTGCGAGGACATTGCCGCCCCGCCGAATGACTGTCTGCGAGTTCAACTTTCATTCCGATCTGTCTCCCTCTCCCCACTGCGCGTCCTTGTGATCATATACATTCCCCATCTTATTCCATCTTGTCAACTGTTGTCCCAATTTCACTAGCGATAACGTTGTCGTTGGCACATCTGCTTGAATGTGTCCGCTCATTCACCTCATGGTCACTACCCTTCCGTATCGCCGTACGCACTGGATTGCTTCGGCGTAAGTTGTATGTGGAGTGGATGATTCCGATACTTACTCTTTCACACAGTATCTCGTGCAACCACACCCCGTCTGCTATGCGTTCAACTCCAGTCTCCAGTGCCGCAGTAGTCCATTTGTATGACCTAGCGCAGTTGTCCAGATGGATCAAAGCATGGATAGCAAGGGCTCCTGTGTCGGTCTCAGTCTCAGTTTCGGAATCAGTCTCTGTCCGGGTGTCAGTCTCACACTCAGCCAATGTAACATCTCGTGCTTCTCCCGGTGCCTCCATTTCTTCGTCAACATCTGCCATCTCCTGTTCGTCTCACCCTCCTTCTGCCACAACCATGGGCTTGGGGCCAAGTACCACTCTATTCCAGCCCTGTGCTGTTGCCATGTCCCGGACTTCACTCGGGGCGGCTCGTCCAGGAAACCATATATATCTGCCCTTCAGCGCCACGTTCACAGCTTCGGTCTTCTTCACACACCTGCTGCTCAACGCGATATGATTTCCTCTGCAATTAGGGTACTTCTCCTGTGTGTGGCCGCACAGTGATCCGTGCTGTGCAGTACATCCCACCAAATCGCATTTATGGTGGCATATCCGGTGATGGCCTGAGCAGCAGCCACATTCGGTCTTGCTGCCACACCTGTTCCCGATGTGGCCCCACTCACAGCAGAGATTACACCTGTTGTTAGGTCCCGCGTTTGTGTACATTTCAACTCGGTATCACACACCTGATGCATTCATAACTTCCTTGACCAACCTCTATACCACGATGCGCCCCGTCAGGACGAAAACTGACAATGATGCAGCATATTCTGCATTCTACCTCACCTGCTCATCATACATGGGTTCACCAGGCACCATACTTGGGTGGGGATCACAACATCCTCATTCTCCGCTTCCAATTCAGCTCACATGATTCGCTGGCCCTCTGTGCCATTCCCCATGTACCGTATGAAGGGACTGCATAGTTGTTTGGCCGATGCCAGGACTCATTCTTTTCGACATCCACCTCTACTTGGTCTAGATTCGTCGCTGGCGTGAAGACGGTGTCGCGGTACCGGACTGCCATCTCTGCTGTCGCATTTGGCTGTGTGATTGGAGTAATTGTGCCTTTGGCATTCCTTTTGGTTGTCAAGATCCTAACATGGGCCTGTGCCTTCTGGTGGAAGAGAGCTCTGTTGATTGCAGACACAATTTTGTGGTCCATTTAATTGGAGAGCGGTACACTCTCGTCTCTCCGTAATGTCTGGTGTCTCTCCACGATGCTCAATCCAGCCGTCACGGCGGGATCTCGGCCTGGGCCTGGGCAGACCGGTGCCCTCAGACTCTGGGCTCGGGGTGGGATCGTATGCCGCCATCTGGCAGATGTGGGTGTATACTGTGGTTCAGGCATGACCTGTCGTTTAGGCCGCAATTTGAGCGGCCGTTTTTGTGTAGGTTGCTGATGAAGCTGTTGACACGTCTCTCGACCCTGTTATAGCGTCGTATGGGGATGTTGCAACGCCTTTAGCCCCCCACCGCCCGTCATTGCAGTCATTCTTTTTGCTTTTTTTCTCCATTCCTTGCCTGGTGCTACTGCTTCCATGAACTGGGCGATCTTGTTCGTGATCCCCTGCCCACGAACTTTATTATCCACATGGCGGGAATCCCATAAGTACTCTCTCTCTCGCATCAACGTCATCATTCCCAGTCACTGTGGCACCTTGTGGGCTGCCCCGGCTTCCAACAGGGTTCCAAAATTTTCACCTGCTTGGTGTAGCTGCATTAGGTCCTCTGCCTGCTGTCGTCTTGACCATTCCATGCGGCTCCTCCAGTCGGCGGGAGACCCTGCGGCCTCGCAACACGTTCCCCATTGCCCGTTCTCATGCCTCTCCGTTCGCTCAAATATGGGTGTGCCCTGAATCTCCTCGGCGGTTGATGTCACCACTGCTGCCATCTCCATCGCCACGTCCAGCACCGCGTCGCTCGCATTATCTCTCACTTCTCCTGCGTCCAGGTCGCTTCTCTCACCCAGTCTGAATTCAGTCATCATTTCTGCTAGGCAATCATCTTAGTCCTTGTTGTAACTTCCTTGTTGGCCGACGCGTTGCGTCACTCGCGTTCTGACACACCTCCGACAAAACCGCATATCACCTTTGAGTTTTGCCAAGACTGATTTTATCCAATCAAGTCTGACATTGCGAGAAAATTTTTGCTTCGGTTTTCAGTTGGACGAACATCAACCGCCAGGAAGCAGCAACAATGAGCCTCTTCGGAGCCAAAAAGTCAGTAACCTCACTGAAGGATAGCTTGGCGAGCGCGAGAGAGAATTTGCAGAGAAGGGAGACCGAGTCGCCTTCAGTTGCAAGCAAGGAAAGTAGCCACATCGGTGGCATACTCGATAAGATTACCGGACCAGTTAGAGACGATGGAACAGTGTTAGAGAGGGATGACCTCGAACAAATCGAAAGAGATCTTCACGGACATTCTGGGTACGAAAGACTCAGAGACGAAGAGAAGAAGGAAGAGTTTGAGGCAGGTTTACGTTATGCCCGTGTCGAGGATGAGTTGAGGAGACGCAAGAATAGCCAAGTCACTACCAGATTGGAATCCGGACAGCTCCCCAGCGACCTGGACGACATGAGAGCATACTCCGACCTCACCGGAAACACAGGAGTTACGGGTATCACGAGATACAGAAGCAGAAGTGTAGGCAGCCAAGAGTCATCGAGGTTGTCTTCACCACCACCAACTACGAATTACGGGGGAAGTGATATTTCCTTCCCGTCGCAGACACTGAGGGAGAGGGTTTAATCTCCCCAGCCAACAACGAGTTATGAAGGAAGCCTTTTGGGCCTACCTCCGAGCGCTCTCCCCCAGGATCCTTTTTTGACTCCCAGGGCGAGTGCTGGAATTATTGCGTCAAGGTATATTCACTCGGAGGAAAATACCAGTCAACATGCGATGGAAGAGGAGGGAATGGAGGAGAGCCGGAAAGTCTACACACCCATTCCGAGTAAATTCGAAATTAGCGATAGTAGCGACAACGAAGATGAGACGATCACGGAGGTGGAGTGGAAGGACGAGGAGCCGTACATGGCGCCAACAGAGAAGGGAAAGAACCGGAATCAGGGGAAGGGAGTTAGAAGGCTGACAATGCCCAAACGACCAATCCCAAATATGCCGCAGACCCCAATCAGGAACAAGCTCGAAGCTGATTGGGCCAAGCCTGTAGAGGAGGTGAAGAGTGAGAATAAGGAGATTAATCTCGAGGCGTGTATTGGTGAGTATCTTAGGAACACTAATGGGCTGAGGGATTTCATGATCAATGAGGCGAAATATGATAATAGCTACTCGGAGTGGTGTGGTGAACAGGCAGGCCACATAGCTTCTAGGCAAAATCATATGGACGCGGCAGTGGGATCGACACAAAAAATTGTCCAGAACATACTTACCAAGGTGGAGTTAGAAAGGGAGTATGCACGAGAAAGGGCGGAAAAACTCGACGATAGATTGAGTAAGATTGAGAAGAAATTGGCCAAGGTTGCACCAGTGAATATTGCCAAGACAATTGAAAATGCATTGAGTGGATGCATGGGAAAAATGATAGATCAGCTGACGGATAGGGTGGTAAAGTGGTTTGAGAATGCAGCTTAAGAGAGTAGAAAAAAGGATGAGATTCGGAGGGGGAAAGAGGTAGAAGCCACCCCTGAGAATGATGGGGATATGAGTGATATCGAGTTTGAACCTGGGGCGACTTTTTCGGAGCAAGAAAATGAGAGAGTAGCAAGGATGCTCGAGAGAATAGAGGTGGAGGAACAAGAGCTGGAGGTGTCGAGGCACGCTCCAGTGATTCCACAGGGAGAGAAACGACAGGAGCTTCCAAGGTTCGCCCCGAGCGGACAGGTCACTATTGCGAAGAGACTGGGTATTGCGCCTGCGATGCTGGAACAAACGAACAAGAATGAGGCGAAAAAACCGGAGGTGAAGGAGACTTCAAAGGGACCAAAGGCTGCAGAAAAAAAGAAGCCGGAGGTCAAGAAACCAAAACAACAACAACTGGCAAAGAAGCCGGAAGAGAAGAAGAAGGAAATATGGGCGCAGAGGACGGCTGTGCAACCACTACCACAGGAGTAACCCGAACAGCGACAACAACAACAACAATCGAGAGAGCAGCAGAAGTAGAAGGAAGATGGCATTGTTGAGGTTACGAGGCAGCAGAAGAAGGATGATATGGAGCCGGTTTCCTCAGGACAAAATTCGATGGAGAAGAGGAGAGTCACCTTTAAGAAGGATAATGGCCTCCCCTGTTCTAAGTTGAAAGATTTGGACATTTCGTCGGAAGTGAATAGAGCACTTTTCGAGGCAAAGGTCCCACATTTTGGGCGAATCCAGGGAGTTACAAAGAACACCCGAGGATGTTTGTCAACAATTACGACTACAGGTGCAACGTCCAAAATGTTGATTCGGTACCAAGAGATTGTGATAAAGGCGGCAACAATGGTGGACTCTGGGATAGTGGACATCGAAACAAATGAACTATGGGAAAGAGTCAAGATGCATGGTGTTAATTTTGATAGGTATTTGGGGAAGAAGACCAGAGGAGGCCATGAAAAGTTGAGACAAGAGTTACAGGCTGAGAAAGAGGGGGTGGTGTTGCCCTTCGCCATTAACTGGATTGGAGGACCGAACGATGTGCATAAGAAGAAGAAGGATGGAAAGAAAGCATTGACGGTTGGGTTTGCGGTCAAGGGTAGTAAGATGGCCGAAAATGTTTTGAAGGAGGGTTGGAGCGCAGCAGGAGTGAAGTATAATGTGGAGAAGTTCGTGAATGCCGGACCAGATTCCTTTGGTGGAATGTCCAGCAGGTGGGGACATGTTGAAGCAAAGTGTGGGTCTTTGAAGATGCCGGCGTGCATGTTGTGCGCGGGGGGACATCTGACAAAAGATCATATGTGCAACGTGATAGGTTGCAAAGCTAATGCAGGACAGAACTGCTCACATAATGTTGGCAAGTGCGTCAACTGCAAGGGAAATCATATCACAAAGGCCAATTGCTGTGTTAAGAAACAGGCGGCTATTAAGACGGCGAGAGAAGAAAGATGTACCTGGAAGGGGAGAGAAGGGGCAGGTCAAAATATTACAACTGATCAACAAAAATGCCGGATCATACAGAGGATGGGGGACCATCGACTGCAGATGTGGAGAAGAAGGCTCACAATGATGAGCAGACAGATAAGGAGCCGGAAGTCAAAGTTGTTGCGACACGAGGGATGGAAGGAGAATCTTCTACCGCAGGGACCCAAGAAACCCACGTGAAGTCATGGTGAAATGCGTAATGCATAACTGTGGGAGGGGGTATGCGGCAACTATGGTGGCGTTGGAAACAGGAATTGCTTGGGGGGCTGATGTTGTGATGATGCAAGAACCGTATGTGGAGAGAGAAGGATACAACATCAGTCACCCAGGATGTAGGCTGATCAGAGAAGGAAGAACGATGACAGCAGTAAGAAGAGATACACACCTGGAGTTTTCGGGAGTGGATAAGGGGGGAAATGGAGATATAGAGGTGTTTGATATAAAATACCCGTCGGGTAGAAAAATGAGATTGGTGAATGTGTACGATCAGCTGAGACAAGCGGGGGGAGTGTGAAGTCAAGGCAGACCGGCGCAGACAACAAGATGGAGTTAGATTATGGAGCAGGAAAAGATTCTTTTGGGAGGTGATTGGAATGCTCATAGTGATAGATGGGACCCGCAGTGCCCTGCAAAACAAGATGCCACCTTTTTGGAAAGTCTTATTAATGAGTGCAATTTGATCGACGTTACGGATAGAGATGAAACCCGATCGAATACGAGAAACGGCGAACCCTCGGGATCGATTATTGACTTCGTTATTATGAAAGCCTTGATGGCCGATAGGTTTGAGATGTCAACAGATTTGGCAACTACTTCGGATCACGCGATTGTGGGTGCCCAGTTATGATTGGACGTAGGGGAAGGAGTCAAAGTATCCAGAAAGATTACAGGATGGGATATCCATGGGCTTAAGTCAAAAGAGGAGGAAGAGAAAAATAAAAAACACAAAAAGAATGGAAGGATAAGAGCCTAAAGAGACCTGTGTTGGATGAAAAGAGCAGTGAAGAGGATTTACAAATGGAAGCTAAGTGGATACAGCAAAATCTTGTTAATCATCTTAATAGGTGCTGCAAAAAGGTTAAAGTTTGCACGAGATCAAAGAGGTGGTGGACGGCGGAGATCGCGGAAAATCAGAAGATTTTAGCATCGATACAAAGATCTTGAAAGAGAGGAGAAGCATCGCAGCAACAAGTTATGAGGCAGCAAAGCAACCTTCGAAGAATGATCCGGCAGTCGAAAGCAGAGATGTGGAGGAAGTTTCTGACTTCGGCCACAACAGACCAAGTCAGGCAGGCGTTGAGATATACGAAACCAGGCGGACACCAAACGACAAAGACTTTGAAATCTATGACTGGGGAGGTGATGGAGTCCTGGGAGGATAAGCCAAAGTTGATAAAAGAAGAAGCATTTCCGAAACCTTTGAAGGGTGTGGAGAGAACGGCCAAAGAAGAGGGAGGAGAAATGTAGAAAAAGACTACTGATGAAGACATCTGAGAGGCTCAGTTAAATCAGTCGGTTCGAAAGGCACCTGGTCCGGATGGGCTGGGTTATAAGGCAATACGATTATTGTGCGTTGGGATTCCCAGAGAATAATTAATGTTGTTAACACATTGTTTAGGTTAGGAATACACCTGCGAGTTTGGAAGGAAGCGAAGGGGGTGATTATACCAAACCCGAATAAGCCAGAATACGGAGTCGCCAAAGCACCCAGGGTGATTACATTGTTGAATTGTCTGGGAAAGGTGGTTGAGAAGGTGGCAGCCAACGCAATAGCAGAGGAGTGTGAGCGGAGGAGGTTTCTTCATGATGGACAGTTTGGATGCAGAATGAGAAGGTCAGCAATGGATGCGGTTGGAAGGTTGATGAAGAGAGTTGAAGAAGGGTGGGGGAGAGGGAATACCGCGGCAGTGTTGTTGATGGATGTCAAGGGAGCCTTTCCCCATGTGGCAAAGGGGAACTTGATAAAAAGAATGGAAGAAATGGGGTTTGAAGCCGACCTGGTGAGGTGGGTGGAAAGTTTCATGGAGGATAGAAAAGTGATAATGTCGATGGATGGAAAGGAAGAAGATAGTATGGATGTGGAGACGGGAGTTCCACAGGGGTCGCCAGTATTGCCGTTACTTTTTGTCTTATACGTTTCGGGGTTGTTCGGCCAAGTTGAGGAGAAAGAAGAACACTGTGGAAGCGAGGGTATATCGTTGTCAATGATGTGGCATGGGTGGTGGAAGGTGACGATGTGGGGGAATGCACACGATGATTGGAGAGATGCTCAGCGGATACAACAATTTGGGCAAAAAAGAATACCTGTCAGTTCGACATCGAAAAAACTGAAGCGATGTTGTTCCCACAAAGAGGAAAGAATTAGGAACCGAAGATGAATGCCCTAGTAAAGGTCGGAGGTCATGAGGACCCATATAATGATGAAGCGACAAGATGGTTGGGGGTATGGCTGGATGATATGCTTACCCTGAAGGATTATAAGAAAAAGACCTTGGCGAAAGCAAGGCGAGCGCACAACAGGGTGAGATCCTTGATGACGAAGAAAGGATTAAGCTGAGAAGGATCCAAATGAATTCAAGTTGCAGCAGTTCAGGCAGTGGCATTGTATGGGTCTGAATTGTGGTGGCATGGAAAAGAAAATCGAGCTCAGGAGGTGCAAAAGTTGTTGAATGAACAGGGCAGGAGGGTAACTGGATGCTTTAGATTAACACGTCAAGGAGCGTGGATGAATGATGCGGGTTTACGACCAGGAAAGGCTCTTCTTAATAACCGGGTACGACGGTATATCTTCAGACAGATGATGATGCCCGAAGCTCAGGGCGGAGGGAGAATGTTAGAAGCACGGAGGAATGTTTTACTGAGGGTGGAGGTGATTGATGAGTTAATCCCGGAGGATAAACCTTTCGAAAGGAGGAGTTATGAGAGGACAACATTACCGACGGAAAAAAGATGCCTTAAGGGCAAAGTGATAGTTCAGGATGAGGAACAAGCAATGCAAGAGGCAAAGAGGGAAAGGGAGGGACTTGTTCTTTTGACTGATGGATCGAGAAAACAGGATGACTGGGTTGGGTGCGCAGTGGTATGGGATCAGGAAGGGAGGTGGAAAAAGAGGAGGGTGCACTTAGGCCGACAGAAAGAAGGGTTTGATGCGGAAATGTATGCGATGTCGGAAGCAATGAAAGTGGCGGATGAGATGGCAGAGAGAAAAGAGGTTAACAGAGTTACGGTTTTTACGGATTCTCAGGGAACCTCAAAATGAATTCAATCGGATGAACCAGGCCCAGGACAGGTAATAGCATTATGAACGATGAACTGGACCGATGCATTAGCCAGAGAAAATATCCAGGTAGAGTACCAGTGGGTACCTGCCCATAAGGGAAGAGAAGGCAAAGGAGAAGCGGATCAACAAGCAACAAAGGCGGCGTATACGTATTGCAGAAGTTATACCGAAACGCAAAATCCGCTCGCGTTTTTAGATTGAATTTCTTTCGCCCATATTAGCCGAAGGTTAACTGAAGTGAAATACGAAGAAACCAGAGAAGAAATTATAAAGTTGGGGAAGAAGTCAAAGAACAGTTACCGGTATGATTTGGTGAAGAGGGGAGGTAATAGTGCGGTGATGGGAGCCAAAAAGACAAGTGCGGGGAGGTATTATCAGCTTAAGTCAGGATATGCACTGATTGCGAAATACCTATTGCGGATCGGAAAGAGAAGAGATATGAAATGCTGGTGGTGTGGGCATCAATATCAGACAAGAGACCACCTTTTTAAGTGGTGCAAAAGATGGAACCGAGAGCAAAAGAGGCTTTGTGTTGATGGGCAAGAGGGGGAGGAGGGGTATGAGGGCGTTGAAATGGTTTTGAAGAAGCCAAAGATTTCATTGCCAATGTCTCTCGTGTTTGCAGAAGAAAAATGTTCGCAGGCACTGATCAATTTCTTATCTTGTACAGATGTCGGCAGAATTAGCGGAGTGGTGGAGGAGGGGGAGAACACAGATCACAAGGAGTCGAGTGATGGGGGGGTATAAAAGTTGATGTTGTTTTGTGTGCGGCGGTTTCTTTTGTTGAGGGGAAGAGGACTTGCGACATTGCTTTTGTTTCTTTATGTTACGGAAGAAGCGGGGAGGAAATATGTACACGTTATGCCATCGCCGCCAGCGGCCGAATGCAATATGATTGCAAACAAACACACAAACTTGCGTTCTGACTCCAGCCTTTACACAAATCCACTCAACTGAGTGGTTTCTTGTTTGCGCCCTCTTCCGGCTGTCAAGAAGGTGCTGGGAAGCTCGTTCCATTGTCAATTGGACGTTAAGAATCGATTACCATTCTCGTTTCTTTGATCGCTATATTTGTTGTTGATTCAATATGCGATGTCTTTTTTGGCAAGACGTTTGGGGAGTATTGGCGGCCCACTTGTGGTCGCTTGTCTGGTGAATGCCTGAGCCGTAGCGACTCTTCATCAGCAAAAAGTGGAAAAGGTATTCTGCGCATTCTGAGCATTTTGAAGGTTTTTGAGAGTCAAATTCTTGTTTAATCAATTTTGTCGGGTCCAGTGTAAGGGCACGTATGCCAGCGTTCGGCCTCATGGGCATACGTATGGTAATGATAGGTATACGGTTGCAAACGGGGACCCGAGTGATAGCAAATAGGTGTATAGGTAACATTATCGCGAAAGATCTAAGTGTCGTTGCGAGCCGACTATATAGGATTGCCATTACGCGGCCTGTCACGTGTCGCCGTTACAGTATCCCCCTCTTTAGGCGCAGACCTCCTGGGCTGCATAAACCGTAGAAGGGAAAAGGCAAGGAAATGGAAACAAGGAATGAAACTGTAAGGGCACGTATGCCCGCGTCCGGCTGTGTAGGGATACGGCTGATATTATGGTATACGGTTGCACACGGCACACGAGTGAGATCAAGTGGAGAAGTCAGTAGTAAGATTTTCGGTAAAGATCTAAGTGTCGTGGCGATGACTATATGAGTGCAGTTACCTGGCACTGGACATATCACGTGCCGCGCCGCTACATTATCCCCTCTTGTTAAGGCAGAGCTGCCAGGCTGCCAACCCTCTTACATACAACGAAATTCAAAACTAAATGCCCACGTACATCCTCGTACAAACACGAAGTCCCACGCACGATCTGGGACCATTCAGTAGTCATTCGGGGGATCCGGCGCACGGGGAAACTCCACCTCCAGTGGTAGGTGGTAAAACCTATGCCTACGCCATTTGTACCGGGCCGAGATCCAAAAGAAGGGAAGGGTATAAGAAACATAAGAGACATCCCAAGACCTCCTATCGTCCGTGATATGACCGCTGTGGCTTGTGAGGATGATCTCGGTGAAAGTCGTTGATCAGCTCCTGGGCATTCGGGAGGTTTTCGAACGGTGCCCAACTCGTACGTATATAATTGTAGCCGGCCCACTGAACGAGGTAATGTCACTTCCGGTAGCGCCGCTCCTAGTCTAGGATCCCATCGACCTCCCACTCCTCCTCGTGATTGTCGACCATGATTGGGTTTGGCTCTCATTGTGTCTGGCCTGTGACTGGACGGGTGTACCAATTGAGTTGCGATACATGGAAAACATTGTGATTCCGCATCGTCTTTGGCAAGTCTAATTTGTAAGCATTCTCATTGATGATCTTAATTACCGTGTACGGTCCAGTGCGCTTGTAATCCAGCTTCTTTGATTGTCTGGTCGTTCTGAAATTCCCAGTCGAAAGACACACTTTGTCTCCAACCCGGCAAGTCATCTCTTTCCCGCCGGCGTACTTGGATTGCCGCGTTTGAGCTTCCAGCAAGTTTTGTTTGAGGAGCCGGTGAGTCTCCTCTAGGGCCGCAGCCATTGCATCGGCCCGTACATCTGTCCGCATGTTCGATGTGACCTTTGGTGGTTTACACTGCATTGACGGGTGGTAGTGGTAGTTGGCCCAGCACGGCGTCATGCACGTTGAGTGGTGGATAGAGTTCTTGAATGCGAACCCGGCAGGCGGCAAGAGTTCGACCCAATTGTCCTGCTCGTATCTGCAGAAAGCCCGTAAGGACTGCTCCATGGTCCGGTTCTGTCGTTCCGTTTGGCCGTCGGTCTGTGGGTGGAAGGCGGTGGATAGTCGGTGATTAATGCTCAGATGAGAGCAGACCCGGTTCCAGAATCGGCTGGTGAACTCCTTCCCGCGATCAGTGACGATATTGTCCAGAACGCCACGTTTGCAGATCACGTGTGCGAAAAATATCCGTGCCAATTCCGGGGAGTCGATGTCGTTTCGGCAGGGGAGGTAGGTCGCCATCTTTGTCAATCGGTTGACTATTACCAAGATCCCCTTGTACTTGGAAGCGGTTGACTCGGGAAGGTCGGTAATGAAGTCTATCGTGACTCCCTCCCATGGTCGAAAAGGCGGTTGTAACGGCATGTTAAGTCCATGGCTGGCGTGGCGTGGAGCCTTGAGTCGGTGGCATACCTCGCAGCCGGCGACGTATTTCCGTACTGTAGCATTCATCGCAGGCCAATAGAAGTCTCTAGATACTGATTCAGCAGTTTTAAGAGAACCAAAGTGACCGGATTCAGGGTTGTCATGGAAATGACTTATCACTTGGCTGCGGAGTGTGTCATCCGCCGGTACGTATATCCTCCCATCGTAGGTCAGGGCTCCTGCGGTGACTTTCCATTCTTTGCTCGAGTCCTCCGCCTCTCTCGGCAGGTCAGGGAGTCCGACCATTGGAGTACCGACGATCCTGCGGTTCACGTCGGCAGCCAATGAGTCAGAGGTCTGGGCTGTCCTGATTGCTGGTAGGAGGTCATCGTACGGTATCACTGTGGCTGCCAGCGTTGCCAATAGACGTGCAATCGGACTCTCGTATCCAATCTCGTAGTCAGGTCGTCTTGACGGTCCATCTGCCTGGTTCTTCTTGCCCTCTAAGTGTTCAATAACAAAGTCATAGGAAGACAGTACCTCTGCCCATCTAGCCTGGCTTTGGGAAAGAACTTTGGTGGTGTGGAAATATTCGAGGTTCTTGTGATGGCACTGCACTAGGATTTTATGATTTGCGCCTTGGAGTTAGTGTCGCCATTGTTTCATCGTTTCCACGATCGCTAGGAGCACCCAATCGTATGTGTCGTAGTTCTGTTCGGCAGCGGAGCATTTTCGGGAGTAGAAGTTGACCGGTCGGAGGATCCCGAATCCGTCGAACCGATTGAGAATGCCGGCGATTGCGAAGCTGCTGGCATCGGGCTGCAGAATGATCGGCTTTTGCGGGACGAAATGTTGGAGGATTGGTGCGTCAGTAAAGGCCATTTTTAGCTTCCGAAACGCGAGTTCGGCATGCCGAGTCCACTCTCATTTTTATGTGGGTTTGTTCGACTCCTTGCTGTGTTTAGTTGTATGTGCTGTCTCTCCTCGTTTCAGTAGCTCGGTCAAGTGAAACGTAACCTTTGCGTATTTCCGGATGAACTGTCAGTAGAAGTTCGCAAATCCAACAAGCACTTGTACATCCCGAACTGACTTCGGCATTGGCCAATCCTCGATTGTAGATATCCTGTCTGATTCGATACCGATCCCTTCCGGGATGATGACAAATCCAAGAATGCCAACCTCCGAGACTCCGAATTCGCACTTTTCAGCTTTGCAATAGAGGCCAAATTCCCGCAGTCGTTCCAGCACTTTTTGTACGTGCTCCTCATGCTCCTTTTCGTTGGTCGAGTAGATGAGTATGTCATGGAGGTAGCACACGGTGAAGTTGTCGATATAAGGCCGCAGGCTGTCGCCGATGTAGCCCTGGAAGGAGGCCAGTGGATTGATCAATCCGAAAGGCATAACCCGGTATTGGAATTGGCCGTAGCGGGTTCTACATGCCGTCTCGTACCCGTCGCCTTCTTTGATGCGGATGAGATGGTGGGCATTGCGGAGGTCCAGCCTGGTGAAGATCAGAGCTCCGCGCACACGATCAAGCATTTCCGAGATCAGTGGAAGGGTGTATCGATTTTTTACTGTACCTAAGTTGAGTGCCCGATAGTGAACACACAGCCGCAGGCCTCCGTCCTTCTTCTTGGCGAATAAAATCGGCGCTGCTGCCGGTGATGATGACCGCTGGATAAAGCCGTTGGCTAGGTTCATTTCAATGTAGGCTTTCAACGTTTTCAGCTCAAACTCCGTTAGGTTGTAGATCCGTCCATATGATAATTTGTAGCCGGCTCTAGGTCAATTGCGTGATCGACCGGTCGGTGCGGCTGGAGTGTTTCTGCCTTGGTCTTGCTGAACACAGCCACAAAGTCTCGATATTGAGACAGGATACGCACTCCGTCATCGGTGAATACCATCTCCGCATTGCCTTCTCCTGATATCTATTAGCCTCTGCTTGCAACACGATTCTGGCAAGATTGGAGAAGGGTAGGGGTCCCAGGAGGCTGGACCGGAACGGTTCGCCACAATAGGGCCAAGCCCCGTCGTCCAGGCACTCCCTTCGTGTCTCGGCGAACGGGTAGCAGTCATTCAGGGTTCCCCTGCGGACCCCCTTCTGCCGCAACTACTGCCGCTGCTCCCTGCTCGCCCATTCAGCATCGACCGGTGCTCATCTCACCTGAATGTTCCGAGGTGACGCCTTCCGAAATTGTTGATGCTCCCAGCAGACCGGTGCCCTCGTCAATTCGTATGGCGAAGGCTGCGGCGACCTCATTACTAGCAAGTAGGTCGTCGAATGCGGTGGCCCCCAGACAATGTATTTGTACGGTTGGGGGTGGTTTACAAGCACTGTCTTCCGCACTTTCATCTCCCTCGGGTAGTGAAGTGATAGGCTGCTCATTTCCGGAATTCCCAACCGGCGTCCGCAAACCTAACAACTGGCCTTTAGACCAGTCGATTTCAGGATTCCTAGATTGGAACCAAGAAAGGCCAAGTACGAGATCATAAGCCGTCATAGGCACAACGAGGAAACCCGGTTCTTCAACCGACGACCAATGTTCAAAATACTGACACGTGATTGTCGTTTTGCAACTATTTTTCACCGATATCATTACGCATTTATCAAGGCCTAAAGTGGTGATGTGAGCCGGTTCTGATCGCAGTGCAAGTCACCGAAGCAGTCTGGGCGCCATGAAGATGCTTGTAGCGCCGCAATCGATAAGAGCTTGAATGCGTTGCCTCTCGCCGTGTACGTCTCGAACATAGAGTTCATGTACTATGTGGGAGGTATCTGGTTTTGTCGTTCCACATAGATATTGACTTCACATGCGTGCCGGGGGACGTTCCAAATTCACTCTCGATTTCATCGAGATCTGGTGCGGTTGTATCTCGTCCAGAGTTGCCATTAGACACCGCGTTCCGATCGTTACAAGACCCAGCTCATTCAAGTCTAGTCTCTCCCGCCGAGCCAGGTATCGAGAGAGATAGACTAGTTTTTTGATTGGCTATTATCGAAGGATCGCTGGCATTTGACTTGATTACCGCCAGTGCCGGGTGTGAGAGTTTTTGTCTGGTCCGAGAAGGTCACCTTGCTGTATTTCGTGCAACGGTACGCCTTGTGATTGCAGCCGCATCTTCCGGAATGCCCATTTTCTCCCCGGCTCTGGTAGACCTCCGTTGCCACCCACGGTGCCGGTGGTGGGTTATTGTGGTTGAAGCTGACGTTTGACTTCCCCTTGTCCTTCTTCCCTCCTTTCGGCCTTTCGGGAGTCGCTTGTGGTGTTTCTAGCGGCTCCGGGATGGAAGGTCGGAATTTGCGTTTCTTACCGCCGCCCTTATGTGATTCGTTCGGATGCCTTTGCTGTTGTTGCTGTTGACCTCAGGGCTTCTGCTGTTCCGGCTTGGATTCCGAGGGTGCCGCGCAATCAAATAGTTCGTCCAATGTCTCGAAACGGTCCTTGTCCTTTGGAATCCATGGTCTAACATTCGTTTTCAGAGCGTATCGTAGTCCCGACCACGCCATATCGTAGAGGACAACATTGGGCGTGATCAGGTTCCATCCGGCTCTCCTCCAATTCGCTTTCATTCGGTTCGCATAGACTCTGACTGACTCATTTGATAATTGTTGATACTCCTGCATAGCCTTCATTGCCGAGTTGAGTCGTCGGTCCTTGTCACCATACATCTTCATCAATTCCTCAGTGAATAGTTCCAAATCTTCCAAGCACGGAAGTGCCTCGTCTCGTAGATCGCGAGCCCACTCAGATGGGTCGGTATTCTCCATTTGTCATTGACTTGTATCTGTGTGGCTATTCCAGGTGTCGAGGACGGAAATCGCATACTTGACCCGATCTGGGCCTCCTTACGGGAAAAGGTGTTTATGAAAATCGAAGTTTGAGCCTAGGGATTCGAGAAACTTATCTAACTCCTTCGCTCCTGCGCAATACCACACAGGGTCGACCATCTTGAAGATCTTAGATTGAGCCGGCTTGGAAGTCTCGTTCCGTTCGGTAGGCCGACTGCGGTCCAGCTCTGCAAGCATCCGAGTGCGTTCTTCTTTCCATTCGGCTGGTTGTTCAAAGAGGAGTTTAAGAAGCAGCCGATTCTGCGCCATCATCTCCTTATTGTCGTCGTCGGTGATCATGGATAAGACATTATCGGTATCCGTTTCGGGTTCAGGGTGGGCTAGCTGTTCGTTGTCTTCTTCGTCTTCATCGCTTGTGGCGTCTTCTTCGTCATGATGTTGAGCATCGCCGTTGCCACCATCGTCAAAGATTTCGTCCTCTGGTAGTACCAAGACGCGTGCGGTAGGAATAGGGGTAATTCGTCAAATCGATGTATGGAGAGACTCCATGCTCGCTCGTGCCTCAGCCATGCGCAATGGAATTCGCAATGCTTTCTTGTGAGGCATCGAGGGTTAATTGGCGTTGAATTGCTGATTCTGTAACAATCGCGACGCTTTGAAAAAGAGGTAACTCGCGCGGTCCCTTGAACGAAACGTATCCGGTATCTGAAAGATCCAAAATAGTGTAAGGGCGCGTATGCCTGCGTCCGGCTGTGTAGGGATACGGCTGATACTATGGTATACGGTTGAACATGGCGCACGAGTGAGATCAAGTGGAGAAGTAAGTAGTAAGATTTTCGGTAAAGATCTAAGTGTCGTGGCGATGACTATATGAGTGCAGTTACCCGGCGCTGGACATGTCACATTCCGCTCTATTACAGAAACTATCATCCTACATTCGCTGTCGTACGAACCCATAAGTCCCACCACCGATTGGTACAGCTCAATGGAGACCTTTTGGCGGATCCAGCGCACGGGGCAACTCCACCTCCATTGGCTGGTGGTAAAATCCCGTGCCGACGCCATTTGTACTGGGCCGAGATCCAAGAAGAGAAGAGAAGAGAGAAACAAGAAACATCCAAAAATGATCCCGTCCTCCATATCTGAACTTCCCAACCCATGCTCCAACTACCATTCATACCCGCAGCTCGTATATCTCGGCGTAGGTCATTGTCGGAACAGTCAGGGTGGTAGAGCTTCCGCTCATGACTTGGCATCGATGGCAGCTTGAGCGGCCGGCATCGGTTGTAGCCGTCAATCGTGTACATCAATCGCATCTTATTCGTCGATATGTAATACATAAGTTTCTGTAAAATGGTTATACTTACCAAGTTCAAGGGTGCCTGCGCTCTCTTGAGGCTTCATGCAGTGCTTCTTGGAATATCTCTCAAGCGGTATTCATCGATTTGTGGAATTGACTTCCAGATGCTGCTTGACTAGGTAGTCGACTTGGGAAGTCCGCATCGGAGACCATCCGGTCGACTTCATCGTTACTCTTAATACACTACTTCAGTAGAATGTTGGTCGACTTGGTACATTTTGCTGGTCGACTTTTCGGTAGACTTCTCAGTCGACTTCTCGGTGCGTCAGTTGATTGCATCCCGGTGGCTTTTGGCTTGTCGGTATCACGCATTTTTGACACGGTCACCCCCCTTTTGAAGTTTGTGGCTTCGTCGACGACTTAGACTCAAATCGGTTGTTGATTGCCGTTGTGGTTCGGTAGACTTGTGAACTTCGGTTGACTTTTGGTGTTCTTTGTTGACCGACTCGTCTTTCGGCAGCCTTCGTCTCTGGATATCGGAGGTCTTCAACTTCCCTTGTCTTTTGGCAGGTCTTGTTCGACTTGCATTGTCTCATTTTTCCACTTGCTTTGTCTTATTTTTGCATTTGCTCTTTTCATATTTTCCCACTCGCTTTGGCCTTGCCTTTTGACTCGCTTGTTTACGGACCCGCTTGGTGTTTCGACTTGCTTCATGCTTCGACTAGCTTCATTTTTCGTCTTGCTTCATCATTGACCCTGAGACATCTCTTCACCTTTGTTGACTTTGCTTGGTCTGTTCTTGTCGTCTCTTCGGGCTTTGTCCGTGAATTCTCTAGGTACGCTTATCCCCGCTCTCTGGGTGCCGCTGGACTTCCCTGTCGTCCAGTGCACTCTGGTCCTTCATTCTGGCACCTCCCGAAGGGTCATCCCTTTCTTTCAACGTTGTTGCTCTACCGATGACCTATCTCCTCTAATTGGTGATGTAGCTTGGTAGTGTGGTAACGGGTGCGTTCGTCAACCCGAACGGCATGACTCCGTGCTCGAACTGCCCGTACTGGGTGCGAAACGCGGTTTTGTACCCGTTAACTTCCTTGATTCAGCTTAGGTGATAGGGATTCCTAAGGTCCTGTCGAGCATCTCCGAGCTCAGTGGGAGAGGATATCCGTTCTTCGCCGCGGGTTGATTGAGAGCTCTGTAGTCCACACTCAGCTGCATTCTGCCGTCATTCTGCTTCGCAAAAGAGATCGGTGCTGCCGCAGGCGGTGATGTCGGGAAGCCTATCTTTCCCTGCTCTTGGTCTCACTCGCTCTTTCTGAGATTTCGAAGATCCACGCAATTTGTGTGGGCCCTCACAGCTGTGTTACCCTGTTCTTTCATCTCACCATCTTCCTACGCTCCATGAGCCAGAACCGCTCTTCCGCTCGAATTCCCATTGCATGCAATGATAGGCGAGGTGCAAGAGTTGGCATATCTTTGCTGCATACGTTCACATAGTCCTTGTATCTCACGAGGGTACGACAAATCTTGATATTGTGAAATCGTGATATTGTGAACTCTTGATATTGTGCTGGGATACGACCCCCATCATATGTCGTTACCATCTCCATGTTGACTAAGTCTATTCCTATTCTCATTAGCCTTGTCTGCAATCTGCATTGTAGCATGCTTTGGCGGAGTGGAGATGGGTAGGGGTCCTGGGATAGCTGGATCAGACGGTTCGTCACATTAGGACCAAGCTACATTAGCCAGTTTCTGCCTTGGTGTCTCGGCGAGCTGGTAGTAGTCATTCACGCACCGTCACTGTGTTACTCTTCTGCCGCAACTACCGCCGCTGCTCCAGCTCGCACATTCAGCATCCTGGAGTTTCTCTCACACTCGGTGATGCCATCCATTGATACTCCCAGTAACCCTTGAGATTCACCAAGTGGTATGGCAAATGACTCGACCACTTACTAGCTAAGAGATGATCGAATGCGGTAGTGGAACTTATGATTTTTGTCCCTCACCCCGTTCCGGCAGAGCACTTGTGCGATCAGCTTCTGGAATCTTCGCATGTTGCAAACGATTTGGTGTTGGTAGGGCTGTCACTCGACTGGCTGCAGTCAATTTCCGGGTTTCTTGCCATGGCAACCTCAACACTAGATTGTAAGCCTTCATTGGGATGACTACAACCTCCGATTCGTCAACAGGTTTAAGGTGTTGATAATACTGAACCAAGATATTTGCCCTTCGGCTCTCAACAGACATTATCACCGGGCCAGGGTGGAGGTGAATACTGGCTCGTATGGTAGCTCGAGTTTCCGAAGTAGGTTAGGGGATAAGATGACGCTAAGCGTGCCGCACTCCAGTGGTGCTTTAACTCGCTGCATGTTGCCAGGTATATTTGGTACAAGGTAGGTTTTGTGGCCTAGGCTGCCGTAGTGAGTGCATTACCGGTTTGTCTTTCGGCTTTCGTAGACTTCCTTTGTAAGCCTCAGCTCTGGGGATCACTTGGCACGGATGCCTCCACTGGGCATATTGGACTTGACCGAGTTGGATTCCCAGTATCGGGATTGTTGGAATTATTAGAATTGCCTTTGGTGTTGGTGTGCTCCGAGCTTCTTCGAGGTTGTTAGAAGTTTTGTGTACACGGCAATTGAACTCGATGCACTCCACTCAATTCGAAGGGATGTCGTCACCACTGAGGTGACTCGCACTCGTCTTTCAACTTCGCATTCTGTTCATGGTAACGCCGATTCAGGGGTAGGATCGCACCTAAGACTGTAGGTTCTCCGACTGATGACCTCGCTGAATTGACTTGTAGAAATGGTATTCGATATCTCTCGTTGATTGGGTCGTATCCTATACTCATGATAATCATCGTCATTTCCAGCAACGCATCTCGTCCATTGAAGCTTCGTTGGCTGGTGATTGCACCGATGTGAATCGTATGGATTGTGTTCGACTTAATATCTCGAGCGTATTTGGTTTCTGTAATTGGCCGAATCGAATACCCGAGGACTGTAGCCTTGAACATTGTCATCATCGCCAGTGACGCGCCTTCTATGCCAATTGGTCTCTGAACGCTTCTCCGCTGCCATCAGGTTACTCAATTGACTGATAAAACGATCGATATCTGTGCTTTCAGTAATCATGATTCGATCTGTTGTTTTCAAGGTTGTAATCTCACTTGATGACTGCATGATGTGGTGCGTCGGTGAATGGGTACACTCGTGAATCCCGTAAGCAAAAGATATCCATGTACCGAAAAAGTTATGATAGTATAAGGGCAAGTATTCCAGCGTTCAACCTCATGGGCATACATATGGTAGTTATAGGTATACGGCTGGAAATGTGGACTCGAGTGATAGTAAATAGGTGTATAGGTATCATTATCACTAGAGATCTAAATCTCGTGGCGAGCTGACTATATAGAATGGACATTACCCGGCCAGTCACGTGTCGCCGGTACATCCAGTTATACGAATCATAGTCAGCGATATTGCATCCACAATATGACGGGATTGTCAAACTTATTATAGTGTTCTAAAATAGGTATAGCCTGGTTGGATACATTTCTTAATTGATTAAAGTCAGCTACTTTTATTTTTGAAAAATGTAATGAATATAGAATACTTTGCTGAGTCATGACAAGAAACTTGCCATTACTATTTCGAAATGACAAATCAAAAACAAACTAACTCAACTAGGAAATATTATAAAAGACATTCAGTTATTTCTAGATTATAGCTGGAGGTATTCCAAATATGGTTAGTTTCATTACGATTTGTCATGAAGATATATAAACCAAAAGTTTCATATCATTACTAAGCAAGCAATAGTCCGTCTATTGCATATTTCATTTTTAAAAATAGACTCACTTTCGACTATAAAACAATGTAACAGATTAAGCTATACACCTTTGGGAATACTATACCAAGTCTGAAAATCCCGCAAAGATATAAAAACAATTTCACTGAGTCTATTTGCAGCCAGAATACATTGCATAATCGAGAAAAGGCGAACTTGAATGTCAAAATGCTCAGAATACTGGGAATGCCGTTTCATTTTTTGCTGATGTCGGGCTTGTTGCCACACCAGATTTCTATGTAGCCCAATCCACTGCAGAGTGTGTGGTACGGTAGCGTGAGCTCCAGTAGTGGAGTGTGTACACACATATGTGCCGGTCTGCCAATTGTATCGTACAACGTGACATGTTGTACAGATTGTCGATTGATGACTCAAGACGCAAACTCCAAAACATGCTAGTTACCTCATAGTCTTTGGTATTGTGATATCCATACTTCCAATTAGCTGAACAGAACTCACACCTAGTGTCAGGGCCCACATTCAGTGAACACCTGGACTCGGTACCACACTCCCGCCACCTTGATGCCTGTTGTGATTAGACTCTGTGCCATCTTACTTCCCTTTACAACAAAAAGTGCCAATGACGGGGCAATTTCTCTATTCTGCCTCCTTTCCCTGATGGTGCGGAAGTTTGCCACCTATCGTACCTGGGTGGGGATCGCTATGCCCTTGTTCTCCGGTTCAAATTCCTGTTGCACCTTGTGGAGGCCTTCTATGCCTTTTCCCATATACCGCATGAGGGGAACTGCATGGATCATTAGCCTTTCCCAGGTATTGTGTTCTTAGACATCCATGATCCCTTTGTTGACAGTCTTCGCTGCTGCGATGATGATGTCAAGTTACCGCATAGCCAACTCTCCTGTGGCAATCTGGTGCGTTATTGCCGTGATTGCGCCGTTCGCATCCTTCCCAGCATTCATGAGCCTGATGTGGGCAGGGGCCTGCGTGTGGAAAAGAGCTCTGTCCATCGCTGAAGCAATTTCTTGGGCCGTCATATTGGAGCGTGGCACAGTCCTGTATGTGCTTTGCATTGGCCGTCTGTCTGCCTTGCTCAAGCCGGGTATCGGGGCTGGGGCTGGGCAGGCCAGCTTCTTTTAGTTTCGTGGTTGGAACATCTCCCATTGGCTGGATGGTGGCAGCAGTGATGTCGTCGCTCCTTCCGGCGTTGATGTGGCTCTCCGTGTTGCTGTCTATGTCAGTGCTGGTGCAGTCACAGTGTTCAGCTTTGGGATTGGGATTGGATTCGGTCTCGGCAGTGGCATTGTTTTGAGCTGCATTCTGGGCTGCAGCTGTTGCCGCTTCTCCGGCTTATTCGGTGGGCATGTCTGGGTCAGGTCTGCATGTATCGGGGCCTCCAGGCCGACACTCTCAGTCTCTGCTTTCATCTAGTCTCTCTTGGCCCATACTGTAGCAGCCACCACTCTTGTGACCATGTCCTTGATGCCCTTGCCCCACAGGACGTCATCCCGGTGGTACCCATCTCTCATTTCCTCCTTTTCCTCCTCCCACGTTGTCATCCCTTGCCATTACGCCTGCTGCAGTGCAGTCTGCATCTCCCGGATGTTTAACATCTTTGGGTTGGTTCAGTGCAGCGGTGTTTCTTAACGGGTTTACTGCTGAGCTGCGTGATGCATCCGGCACCTCCAGTCCCCAAGGGCCCAGGTGGTTGCCGGGAGCTCACTCCTCCTTTTCCGCTTTCGGTGCTCGTTGCTCTGCAACGTCTCATGTGAGTCTTTGCCTGCAGTCTCCGGTGCGATGGATTTCACAGCTGTCGCCATCTCCATCACCGTATCCTTAGGCGAGTCGCTCCTTACATCTGCTGCTTCTCCCGTGCCCAGTTCGCACCTCTCGCTGTCTCTGACTTCAGTAATCACGTCTCTGAAGCACAACTAGTGCAGAGTAGGCCTTGGCGTCGCTTGCTCATTGGCCAACGCGTTAGGTCAGTCGTGTTTTTTGCTAAGACTTCCTGTGAATCCACTCAATTGCGTGGATTCTTGTGCCCGCCCTCCTGCAGCGGTCTAGACGGTGCTGGGAAGCTCGCTCCGGGGTCAATTCGACGTCCAGAATCGATTGCCGCTGTCAGTTTTTCAATTGCTACCGTTGTTGTCGACTTAACACGCTGTTTCTGTTTCGCCAAGACTTTTGTCGCGTGATGGAATTAATAGAGTAGAGTAGTGTTGCGATGATAGCGACCGCCGGGCTCATAACCGGTTAAACTTAGGAGTTCTAGAGTTGTCTTGTCTTATTGTCTATATACGTGGAGAATGACTTCTCTTATATACTATGGTATGTACGGTGTCAGGCCGAGGCCTGCAGGCATGCCATCAGACCGAGGCATGGACGTCATGAAGTCCTACGCCACCATAAGCCCATCCAGAGATGGCCGCACCGTCATAATAGATGACGTCGACGACCGCACCGTCATGACAGATGACGTCGGTCAAGTAGCATATTGCAATATCTCCCATGTCCATGTCGCTCCTATCACTCGCTCTAACTTCGGTCGTCATTTCGGTGAGGTAATCTCTTTCTGGAGTAGCCATCGTCGCTTGCTCGTTGGTCGTCGCGTCGCGTCCGTTTACGCGTGCGCACGCTGCTGTTGAAGTGCCCAGCCTCCTCCGGCAGTCCTGAGACGCTGAGAGTGTCGTTCCGGGGTCAATTCAAGGTTAAAATTCGATTGCCGGTGTCCGCTTGTCGATTGCTGTCGTTGTTGTTGACTTAATTCGCTGTTTCTGTTTTTACCAAGCGTTTGCGTACTTGTCCCGCTTAATGCAGATGAGGCTGCAGCAGTATACTCAAGTTTATTCGGCACGGTAAACTCAAGGTTCGGCCGCTAGCAAAGAGGTCAGAAGCTCTGGTCTGCGAACGAAGCACAAGTTCTGGCCCGCATCCGACGCTCAAGCTTTGGCCAGCTGCGCAGCGCTGGCCAATTTGGAAGCTCTAGCCAGCATCGAAAGTGTTGCGATATGGAAGGGGAGAACCGTGTGTATAGATTAAGTTACAGAGTGAAGAGAGTGAAGAGAGAGAGAGAAGGTGAAAGACTCGAGATATATACAAGAGAGTGGTGGCGACTATTGTTGTACCGAACTTTCTCTCTGGACTGTCTAAGTCTAAAATGACACGTACACAAGAACTTAAACGCAAGCGGCGGAGGTAGGACGGTAGCCCAGACACGGGAGCATCTCTTCCGCCACTGCAGCCGGTGGAGAGACCAGCAGAAAACACTCTGGAAAGAGGTGGGGAAAGCAACGGGATGGAGAGCGGGCAGATGCCGACACGTGCAAGTCTCTGAGCTGCTCTCCATGGAGAAGTGCGATAAGGCGGTGATGGACTTCCTGATAGCTACCGATATCGGGAAGTTCCCGCCCAAACGTGCGGAGGAGTAGGCAATGATTCCACCAGTCCAGCAATGGACCAGTCCGGACCGGGTCCATCCAAGTCCAGTCCAATCCAGTCCGAGAAATTTTTGGACCGGGCTCGGACCAATCCCCAATTTTTCTGGACCTGGACTGAACTGGCCTGGACTGCTTTGGACCAGTCGACTCGGGCCGAATCGGCCCGAATACGCCGGCGGTTACTTCCATACTGAGTTAACAAATATACTGATAAATGATTGCCCACTTGTCATTCGCAAGTCGCCATGCACACCTCACCCCTCACCACTTGCCACTTGCCACTCACCACTCACCACTCTGATCTACTGAGTCACTGAATAGAC
>Ga0307512_10001296_pt1 | contig 35850 bp, 32 predicted proteins | sample 14_EM_MG_FD_200267 | JGI IMG/M metagenome (GOLD analysis project Ga0307512, IMG submission 200267) | Populus trichocarpa ectomycorrhiza microbial communities from riparian zone in the Pacific Northwest, United States - 14_EM | ecosystem: Host-associated > Plants > Roots > Unclassified | place... | reverse complement strand
TCGATCTCGGCCTCCAAGTTCATCTCCAAACTCAATCACGGCCTCCAAGTGCAGCTCTCAGTTTACTCGATCTCGGCCTCCAAGTGCATCTCCAAACTCGACCGATCACGGCCTCCAAGTGCAGCTCTCAGTTCACTCGATCTCGGCCTCCAATTGCATCTCCAAACTCGCTCAATCACGGCCTCAAAGTGCATCTCTGAGTTCACTCGACCTCGGCCTCCAATGGGATCTCCAAACTCGCTCGATCACGGCCTCGGAGTGTATCTCTGAGTTGTAGATTGGTAGCTATATAGATCAATAGATACATAGATGAGAATACAACCTGAATACATGAGTTTTAAAAATTGTTGCACGATTAGTAGTAGCTATGAGTTCCAGGCGCACCAGCAGCGTTCCCAAAGAAGATGTTGATTTTCCCAGAATGCTCTACTGTGATTCGAGGTGCTCCCAGACGCTCACAGGTTTGTCGCTGCGCTCCCAGGCGCTCTGCTATGCAACGCGACCCGTCGCCTGGGCGACAGGCAGCGTGTAATGCTCCATCAGAGGGTACGAGGTTCTGTCAGAGCCGTCAGAGCCGTCCGGAACACCCGGGTGTTTCAGACGGAAACCAGGGTTGATGCTGATGCAGTATACAATTGTGTAATTAGAATACTAATATCAAGTATTCCAATAAACAATTTGATTTAGATATGTCAATGGCATATAGAAATATCTAGATATATATTCCAATATATAGTATTAATATTTGAAGTTGAATATTATGACCGGTATATATATATATCAGTGATAGTAGCCATCCCAATATTACAAGAGAACAATATTAACAGAACTCATCATTCTGTTAGGCTTATATTCTCTTCCAAATTAGAATGATTAGAGTATCACTGTGTATTCAGATGGTCTATATGTCCATCACATAGTTACAACTATTACCACCACTAAGTAGGTAATTTCAATTATCTTTATTAGTATAGTAGATATATGATAATATTTGGTATAACTTTTCTATATTAGTATCACCTGAGTACCATACTTTGTATTTGATCAAATTGTCCACAGTAGTCTTGCAGCCTTGAAGTTCATATAATACTCCATATCAACCATAATTGAGGTTATATTTGGATACATCTTTCTCAGACAGTATATTTAAGTTACTATAAGCAGAGCACTCAAGATTGTGAGTGTGTAAATGTTGTTTGCCCAGGTATTGCTGCTTTAGATACTAATTCATGTTGCAATTTGGGAGCCTCTATTGAGAAACCAGTAGTGACAATTTAGAATATGGCTTATCAAAGTGAGTATCAATAGAGTATCCATACTGTTCTGTATATTCTAATCTTCCCAAAGAGGATTAATAAACTAATTGGTAATAGATAGTATACAATGCCAGACAGTATTAATATATTAGAATTTGAAACTCTATGTCAGATATGTCTAAGAAATTACTAATATAAGATCGATACTGTTCAGTATGTGAATATTATTTATGTAGAGTCATATTCATTGTTGTTACTAGTTTGCCCAAATCGGATTTCATTGTTCCCACATGAGTTGTGTAGATTTGTAATTTGGTACATATAGTTTAAACTCAGCACAGCACAGATGCTTTGCAGCACGTGATAATTATATCCGAAGGGGGGCAGTTCGTTGAATTACAATTGACTGAAACAAATTATATATTGTTTTAATGAATCATTATTACTTACTGGTAAAATGTCATATCTTTATAACCATCAATAATGCAGTTTAGAAGTATCAACACCACTTTGAATTTATACTGTATTTACAGCCAGATTACAGATAATGGTAATCACTTATTTTTCATAGTATGACAATCCATCCACTAATAAGCACTTCAGATTTACAACGTAATTTATGAAAATAAATGTCAACTTATCTATAACAGTTCTGAGTGGAACTATACCAAAAATACCCTATTGCAAGTTCAGCAAGAAACCATTTACAGTTGTTTCCCATTGCTTATACTTTAATCAACATTCTGTAAGCTTTAATATTAATATAGTATGGAATGGAGATTACAGAATGTCTTCCATATATGACAAGAAGATATACATAATACACTAAGCTATATTACTAAATAGTCCATAAATAATATCAAAATTACTTGATGTTAATTGGGTATAAAACCAATTGATACTCCTGTAATATCCACAATATACAAAAGTGGAAAAAATCCATATTCCAATTCCACCAAGATAATATAACAGGTCCAACAACGAAATGTAGAACTACTTATGTTGACCAATACAGTCCAAAATGTAGAACCTGTTTCTCTATCGAAAGTTGGTGGACTGTAAGTACAAAACCAGCCAGAAATATACTTGGTGGATAGAAACTCAATTATGATTGTATATGTTAGAACCTCTTCTAATACTCATAGTATTGTATTGAACTAACTTTCAATATTGTACATCTGTTCTATTGAATTAACTCAGTTACTGCGAGATAGCTCCAATCCGTATTTCTAATATTGATTACATGTAGTTAATTATTTCAGAGGATCCAACAATATTTGATGCCATAAACTAAGAACGTTCAAGTAACCATAATAAGATGTTGTTGTTGAAAAGCAAATTTGTATTTGACTGAACAGTGCTACATTGTATCAACTGCTAAATAGCAGGCAGAGAATTTGAATCGCTAAAAAGACCTAGTCAAGTATAGGACTTGTTTCTGCACATTAATTCAAGACTACCATGGCATTAGTTTCTATAGGTTTCAATATATTGACTGTTAATTGCAGAATATTTCCAATGTGAGTGGAAATAGCAACTATGAATTTAATTATGTTGTCTCCATAGCCTTGTTGTAATGAGTCATTCTGTATTGTACTGGCTGTAGTATACTTGTTGTCAGGGATAGAGGTTGTATCAAATAATGCATGACAACAAGGACATTCAAGTGTCAGAGTTGTTATACTGGTGCAGTTTAATGTCCTTTGTACTGCTAAAAGCTAATATCGGTATTGATGAACATTCCACACTGCAACATATACAAAGACTCATAGTGATAAGATATCCCCCATGACCATAATGGAAATAAGCAGAACAATATCATTGAGTATGATGCAGCAGATATTATACTTGACTAATTCGGAATCTATATATGATAGTTCTATACACACTGTTCAGATTCGAAATATTAAGACAAATTCCCTAGATAATGTTAATTACACTTTATATAATATAAAAGCGAATTTTAACTGCAACATATTTTGCTCTGGATGGCAGAAGAAAGTTTCCACATATATATCTATACTTTACAATTCGGAATATTGCCCACCCAACTATGTAAAGTTATCAAATATTACATTCAAGCAATACATCCAGTACTAGTTGGCAAAATCCAGGCCATCATCTCCTATCATTATGATTCCAAGTAATCAGTCTTTGACCATAATCCAGCATGCTTTGTAGAATACTTAGTTTAGAATACTACGTTTGTTGAAATTGAAGATGATTTTGAAATGTTCTATAAGATTGGAAAGTATATTACTACAATCCACTAAGATACTAATATGATAATTCAGATAGTTACCATAGCATTATAATTAATAAATTGTGATAATTCTTATTTATTGAATGTATTTGAAAAATAATTCAATTGGTGTAATGGATGTAGAGGAGTTTAATTGAAAGGTGGAGACTCTTCCACAAACAGTCATTATTATTCCACTAATTTGTACCAAATGTAACACTGAATGAGTATAGAGCAAGTGAACACAAGGTATCCAATTGATACGAAAAGCTATCCCCACTACTTTTGACATAACAGAAGAAATATTTTTGCAGCTCAATTTACCATTTGGATATTTATTCATCCCACCAACAACTTAGACCTTCTTAATGCAAACGTGGCAGAATAGTGAATGGGTGGTCTGCGACATATAGAGATCATATGAAGACTAGATTATGAACAAGTTGTACTAACATCTTATTGGGAAACAAACTTTAAGATTAATTACTGCATTTTCTGTCCCAGTTATTAATTATTATTTTGAAATAATGAGAGGTTGACTTTAGAATACAAATGATAGACAGCAGAGAAAAATTCAAAAGCAATGTACAAACACCTCTTTGAAAGTATGTTTACAATACTGAAGATATAGACATTATTGAATTCAAAACTATTTAATATGGCATTTGTAGATATAACTACCAAATTCTAAATGATAATCAAAATAATATATTACATGTTGGAAGTTGCTAGTAATGTCACATTAATTCTAATTATGTTATAATGTCTATGTACAGTTATTAAGTGACTCATATAGCTGGAACCTCACCATTATACATCTTCATTTGCCATAGCTCATTATAATCTTGTTATTGCACATATAATGAACAAGGTGCCAAATAATTGCCAGCAGCTTACTTAGTGAAAAGCACTCTATTCTGCCTCTCACTTCTACAAAATCTTCCCCTTCTTGATGTTAGTACTTAGTCTGTAGTTTAGGATTGCAAACTGTACTTTACTGGTATAGACTGCAGATTAATGAAAAGCTTATTACTGCGATCCCCATTGTGAGTGAATATGGTATACTCTTATATTGATTGTCTTACTCTTGACTCTACTAGATCAGTTGGTAGTATCCACATATTCTCCACATCTGTCTATCCTTTTTACTTGACCAGCAACTGTGCTAATTAACTTTTGGTATTGATTTTCCATTATGGAATGGTTACAATAATATGGTTGGAGTTGTGACAGTTCATGATAGCATTTCAATGTGGTTGAACATAGAATGAAGACTGGTAGTTTGTAATTTTCTGAAGTAGGAATATACAAAATATTCCATTGATATGCAGATTACTAGATATATCAAAACCTGTAATTTCATGACAATTTTGCAGTTGTCAATCCAGTGTATACAGTACAGTGTAAATCTATGGAATGGTACAGCTATAGTGCAGTTTATTATTATTGGGAACTGCAATCAGATCATACAGTAAGCTATTGTAAGTTATTACACTAATACTTTGACATGACTTGAATCTATACATGGGGCATTTCTGTTTCACAGCCATATCTTCAGTTGCATGAGTACCAAGAAATGGATCTTGTAGCTGGGAGATAATGCCAGCTATTGTGACTGTGTATCAGACTGTCTGTTGATCTCAAGGCAGTATGATATTCTAACAATCCAATGTTCCCGTATATCAGAAGAATACAATTCAGTCACTATGATCCTTTATGACTGTTTGAGAGGCAGTGAAGGATAAAGCAGTAAGTGTCAAGCTTTGGAGCAAATCAAACCCTGGAAAGGCATTCCACCAGTCATTGGTGTATTTAGGGTTTCTGATTATTGATACAGAAGTAATATCAATTGCTGATGACCTGTACAGAAGTACCATGGAAGTGATTGTGATAAGATTGAAACAACATTGGAGTGCAATACTGAATTTTGGGAGCATCTTGGATGGTTGCCCAATCAATGTGGGAATTCCAAACTATCTTGCACATATGGCTGCAGTCTTTGTGTTCTGAATTTGGAGGACTGCAGGCAGTACCTAAGGATTCCTACCTGACATAGTGTAATGTACCACCCTTCACAGGAAGTATCATTCCAGGATTATTGTTTATTGTGAACTTCTGAATTATACTATTCTAGCGAACATCTTCTTCAAAATGTTTTTTTTACCCAGCTACTTCATGGACGAAGATATAGGTAACTAATCAGCTGAGACAAAGCTGGAATAATGACAAATACACCCCAAAATGCATATCAGATAATCTCAAGTAAACCAGGTGTCAATGTTATCCACTGCATCGTATATCTCACAACGTCAGCACAAGGGATGAGCTCTCAATTCGTGAATCACCCAATGCTGCCGAATGCACTACCGGTATTTGCTGATCATCATCAGCAAAATGTGAAATCGTTGGGAAGTTATAACTGAACAACACAGCAACTCTGAGCAGCCACACTGATCCTTCCAACAGCTTCCAGATGCTTCCAGATAGGCTGAATGCAATGCTATGTGCTCTCAGGTGCTTTGAGACTACTTCACTGGTGCTCCTCAATGCTCCAGAAGCTGTGGAACACAATACAAGAATATCCTGAACAGTGTATAGTTGAGTTCAAAAAACTACAAAATTATACTATTAGGATGTACAAATTTTCGAGCAATTGGGAGGAGTGGCCGCATCCTCAAGACTATTCCAGTGAATTTTGAACCTGGAGCCATACTCCCCAGGAGTGATTATTATAATCTTTATATGAAATAGTACAATTCAATTAACTATCTTCCTCCTGCACACCTTCATTCAGGCATTGTAACTTGATCTACAGATGGGTAGATATCTAAATCAACACGATTATTTAGAAGCCATACGGTATCGATTGTATCTGATGCAGCATTCTTTCGCTCCACATTTGACAGTGCAACAATTGCCCTGACAGGTACATAATGGATTTTACTGGTCTGTTTGACAGTCTGGCTGAACCCGTCAATACAATCGGTCCAACCATAGAGCTCTTCAAACCTTGTTGGGATTACAATTGCATATTCTTGAGCTTGAGATCGCAATATCCCTTACTCAGTCTTGTTACACTGCCTAGAATTGGTCGATATTGTTTTTCTGGCAGGCAGACGCTCCTGAGATTGGATAATCTGATGCGGTGCAGTCCAGTTAAAGTATAACACAGGGAAAGAAGGAACTCGGCCTTGGATGGTGTTATCTAGGTCATTCTCTGTGCATCCCATATATTGGACCCAGATGTCTTGAGATTCAGGCATGATCCCATGGTTTGCATTGGTATATTCTATGTTGCAATGTAGTTACAAACGCTCAATAGATGTAGGGCAGTCAAATAATTGACAGTAGTACAACACCTCATTCTGAAGTATAATAAATATACTGTCAAGGAGTACATTCTGATCATATCCGAGCATCAGTCCACTAACTTCGTACTGTTCAATTTCTGCATGGATCAGTGGTTCAAAATTTGAAATACCGAAATCTTCTAATGTATCTCTGAGTGAGGTCAATTTCATACTTCTGCACACTTTGCTGACATAAATTTCTCTCAAATGATGTATGTGGTGCGATACGGGGCGTTAAAATGGCTCGTCCTGACATTGCTGGAGGTGTAGAGGATGGGCTCGGCGAGTATTTCACCAGTTATTGGCAGCAGATAGTAGGTTGAAAATTTTTGCAGAGTCCATATTGTACCAGCCTTGAAGGGCGAAATAAGACAGTGTCTCTTGGATATAGTCAAAACCGATACACTAGTCATTGTGCTTGAGCATCTGTCGAATGCAATTGACTTTGTTGGTAGATCGATATGCCTCTTTCACATGGCTAATATATAGCCCTTCAGAAATATCAGTGGTGAAATTGTCGCCAGAATCCATTCGCTCAATTATCTCTTATATATGGCTCACAAGATGCATCCGTGGCTATCCAAAATGTATTACATGTTGTTCGATGGTTTTCTGGAGCTCCTGTATGGCAATTGCCTGACACTAAGCTTTAGACATAATCAAGCGGATGGAGAATTGGTTCTTTAACTGCATCTTCTCATTCGAAGTGATACCATCAATCTCTCTGTCCTGCTGATTTACAACATGCTCCGTATCAGCGATACTCCAGGTGGTGGCTTTAGTCTCAGCATTAGATAGAGGTAAATGAAATTTCACCCACCTGTCATAGGTCATCTTTGCTGCTCCATCAACCTCTGCATGTGCAGCAGTCGTCAGTTGAGCAAGTTTTTTGGCAAATGCGCTATGGGGACTGGTTGCCTTTGTCCTGACTTGCTGCAATAGTTGTTGCTGGAGATGTTGGAATAATTTATCGAAAAGCTTGCATTTAACAGGTGTCACTAGATGCATATCACGCTTCAATCACTCTGTTGCCCTCTGCTGATCAGCATTTGACCATCTAGTTGATGCTTGTCAGGGTCTATTCAGGTGCACCTGAAATTGCCTTCAGTTTATTGTAGTAACCTTTTCAGCCCCATACACCTGAACCTTCATTGCAGCATGGATTTGATGAATCTTTTGTTCCTGTAACTGATAGGATTCTCTTGCCGACTGTTCATCCCCTGTGGCCTTAGGAAACTTCATCATGTTCTGTTCTCGAAAAGCACCCTTGTTCTTGTGAACTCAATTCTGTGCGTCGTCTAGTGCTGTGAGGGATAGATCAGAGTGATATTGTTGGCTAACAAGTAGAGAGAATTCACATAATGCCTGCACTGCACCCATTACCATTTCATCAGATGCTCTTTCCGCCGCAGTTTTCCCATCATCCTTCCAGTAGGCGGAAGAGGATCACAATTGACTGCCAGTGTTCTGACCATGCCCTGGATTGTGTTTCCCTGCCTACAGCTGGTATTCAATCAATCGAATTGCTTAGGGAAGAGCAGGAGGCGTGAAAAATGTGGTACCGATGTGAATTGTCAGTCACAGTGATCCTTGACATTTCTAGCTTTCAGGTCTTTGAGCAGCCAGTGCAGTAAGGCTTGAACTAGACCCAGGAGCAGCTGATGCAATTCATCAGGCTACCAATGTCGATAGACATTGCAGAGAGGGCATCGCCAGAATTGGTTTCAAATTGGATAAACACCAAGAGTATGCAGAACATCGATCATAGTTGCGTCCAGAACCTACGACTAAACCTGCCGATCTCCTGAGCCATTGAGTGGTCAAAAAGTGGAATGCCCCATCAGCGCACTGTTAGGGATTTCACACATCAGGCATGAGCCATATGAGACTTGAGCAATTACGACTTGTTTTGGATAATCCCCAACCTGAGCAGCCAAAAGAGGATAACATTGTTTCTGGAATCCATCAGTACAGTTCCGTTTCAAGCCGGGACCAGTTATGTCAAGATACCTGAGTGGGGACAGCACAGTTCCAACTGTGGAATGCCATGCTTCATCAGTAGTTTTGGCACCATGTGGTGGACAGGGGATCCGCTGAATGAGGATCCAGCAGCAGAATTTAGGTGTTCTGTGGATATCTTTTCGAATATTACTAATTGTGAGATATGGTGATCAGGCATGCTGATGGCCCAAAAACTTGCTCAGGTGAGTTTTGACGGATGCACAAATGACTAGCACAATCATCACTCTGGCAGAAAGCTGATCATGGGTATCACACAACCAATGGACTCTGTCCATCTCGCTGAATGTGCCATGACTTTCCTAGTCTGCGAGGCGCACTTGTTCAAAATTGAGGTGTGCCTGACATGGGAGATTAGCCAAAAGGAACAGTATACATTTGAAACTATCCGTGTAGGATAATGTTCCGATGGTATGTGAATGATCTTTAAACCAACTATCATCGCCAAGCCTGAAATTGAGTACAGAGAGGAGCTCTGGCAGGGTATCTGCTGACTGAAATAATTCGACTTTGAGATTGTCTAGTCCAAAATGCAGATGTTGATCTATAATCATTTTTGTTTGCTGGCTAAATGATTGAGCATAGTGAATGTTGTGTGCTGAATGAAATGGATGCCATGGATTCCATTCTTCTGAGTACTTGTGATGCTTGTTGTACAATCCAGTTGCTTTGCCATATGCTTTTCCCCCCGCATTTTCCACTCCAACTACCTGCCTATGAGTCATTGTCTTTGTTGGGTTAGGGGTACATGTCTGATCCGGCTTCTGGTGGTCTATAGTTTCTTCCTCGGGAGTATCTTCAAGGGGTGGTGCAGCTGGTACATTCGTTGTGGGTAGATCATCAGTTGACTAGCTCATCATTGGCCATTCAAGTGCACCTACTGAAATCAAAGTATGATGGCTCTGGTCAAACCCAGCCTGCAGATGGTGAAATCCCATCAGGAAATAGCTCTTCATTCATCGAGATTGGGTAACATTGTTGATAGTAAGCCTCGAGTTGATTCTCATCGAAGAATGTCATTATGTAGATAAAGCACTTGACATGTTCCTGGCGAGTGTTGACCAGATTGGAGAAAAGGTCAGTGAATATTTATTCGGATGAATTGCGATCTTGCTTCTGGGGTTATTAAGATCCCCAGGAATATTAGTATGAAAGCTAGCTAACCCAGGTTCGCATATCACATTCACAGCCGCTTCGCACTCTGCCAAACACGGGGGAGGGATTTCATAAAGTCAATTTACGATCAGCTTTTTTCATAAACCAGGATATATATATCATATCCAGCAGGTTAATTATGCACATTGTCTGCTGAAAATTGTTCGCAGAGAAGTGAAGATTTCATTTGTGATCACTGCAATCACCACGATGGGCCTTATACAATGTTATTGCAGCATTGTCAGTTATACCAACAGTTTAGCCTGTGAGACGCTGATAAGGAAGGTAGATCGTCTTAATACAATGAATAGTTGAGTTTCCCAGCTAGCTGCATGCCCATGGAATGATCATTGAGAACTGATAGGCTGGAAGGATGGTTGCTTCAGTAATGATGCTTGACAGGAGTGTGGATCCTGAGGAGAATAATGATGTTTAGACAAGGAGATCAATAGGAAGGAATCACGGTTGCTGCTTGACTCCCATGCCTCCGATGGAATGTGGTTGCAAGCTCATACATGCACAACTTATGTATAATATCCCTAGTTGAGCTAACCTTCATAAAGGATGTTGATCTTGTTGGGTTCCTGGAGATAATACATGATATTGCATCTACGACCTTTACAGTCATGGAAGCGTATGGAGGTGAGCATCTATTCAATATCATAGTATATCAAATCGAGCATATAACAAGCAAAGGTGGGATGTCTGTGATCATAATTTGGTTTTCTCAGCCAGGATGGTTACATAGATCAAAGATTTAATGAAACACCATAGTTCATGACAACAGAATGGGATATAAGAAGCTCTTTATTCCGCCCAAAGTCACTGCTACCTGCAATATACTCATCCATACTCCAATATATACTACATTACATCTCACATTTAGAGTACTTTATCACAATTGTGGTGTAGAGGGTATGTCGACAAACAGATCTCCACAGAAGACAATGAATATGGCTGCAACCGGTAGCCTAATTGCCTGGCAACAACGCCATGATGAGCATTCAGAATCATCGGATAGTAGGTCAAGAACTGCCTCCGGCAAAGATAATTGATTTGCTAATCACACCAATCAATGTCATCTGCCACAATGGTGTGGTTGCCTGCCTACACACTAGCCATTTCCAGGCGCTCCACAGTATTATCACTATTCTCCATTCAACATGACACACAGTTCGCAACCAACCACCAGCACAAGCCCAGGATTTCCAAGTTATGGGCCAAAGTGGCAAGGATATGACCTCCACCAAGGTGGTTATGGCAGGTCTAAAATGTACCCCCCTCCGCAGATACCAGGACAAGGGCTGTCATCTCAAGGTGCACTGAAAGTGCCTCGAGGACCGCCGGGAAACAATCCCATCAATTGGCCGCCAACTTCCAGCCCTACTCCTCCTCCACCTGGACCTTCTTCCGGCGAATCTGGGAGACTCTGCATTAGCCTTGCGATGAAAAGCTTCCAGCCTCAACTGGAACTGCAGACAATAGATGTTGCCGGAATTGTCGAGTTGCCCCAATTGTCGAAGATTGCCTACTATGAATGTGATGGACATGATAAGAGCAATGACTTCTCGGACTTGGACAGTACAGGATGGAAACCCCCCCACTCTGCCCGAAGCCAACTGAAATCTCCTTGAAGCAATTTGCCAAATGGATGGGGAAGGCCAACTATAGTGCTTTCAACAAGTGGAAGAGAGTATGGGTTGCTGGGATTGTTGAGAAGAAGCCTCGGTCCATGATCCTGGGGCAGAACCACTTTAAACAGTTTTGCGATTGACCCCTGCACTGGGACACTGCAGTGATAGATGTCTTGGTGACATACGAAGACTGGCTACCATTGGATAAATTCGGTACTGCTCAATTGATTTGGTGGTAGTGGGTTGAGATGTTTTTAAAGAAATGTGCAAATGAAATTTGGGAGGTGAGGAAAAAGGGAAGTTGAGGCAACAAACAATTGGGGACGGATTTGGCAGTTTGTGCAGGCAACATGGCGCGAGGTAACATGCCAGAGTTGCCATATTCAACATTCGTGGTTGTTAGACGCTTGGTGTTGAATGGCAACGATATTGTTCTATACACCAAACAACTCCAAGCCTTGTCTACAGATTTGAGGGACTGGGAGGAGCTGATTGATATCTTCAAAAAAAAGTCACTGGAAAGAGCCATACATTCTAAGATTGATGTTCAAGTGCACTGTGGATCAGCATGAATTTGACCAAGAGTATATGGGATTATCCACTCAGGGGTGAATAATAATTGACCCCATATATGGCCAGATTCTGTACAACTGTTGGCTTTCAAATTCTTTCAAGTTAAAATATGGACACAATCTGAAATTGCTTTTGATAGAAATGAAGTGAGCTAATGGTGGGTAGATTGCCGTGCACAGAATTTAGACCAGCAAAGGTATTCCCTGCCAGCGGTGGTAAGGCTAGGTGTGCACAACTGCTTATCATTATGCATAGACTTTTGATGGTTCTGAAGAGAGTGGAAGAGAGGAGGGAGAAGAGGATGGTGCTCAAGAGATTGATACTTGTCTTAATGTAAGTTCTGATTGAAAGTATAGAATTGTTTGGATTCCATCGATATATATTCGTTCCAACAGTTGCTTCTCTTTCAAATACCTAATATCGCGATGAATATCAGGAGTGCCGGAGTATGAGCCTATCTGCCCATCTTCCATCGGAGCAACTGAAAGAGATCAATGAGGAGGAAAATGTAATGAACAAAGGTGGAAGGGAGCTTCAGGGGCAAGTGGAGGATGGTGAGGAGGTCCTGGATCCAGAACATAGCAGTTCGGTATATAACAGTGTTCTCAATACAATCAACAATGAATACGAACAAGAGTGTCTTGATGAGATGGTCAGGCTGCAGAATGCCCATCCAATTTGCCAATCGAAAGTGGACTGAGCCCCAGGCAACAAGTACACAATTGCAGGCCTGCCTGGAACAAATTTTCTGCTGCAGCAGGTCATGGAACAATGGCTGATTGTGAGGAGATGGACTTCGACTTCAGATATGCCAGGACTGCTGGTGGCAGATGAAATGGGACTTGGCAAGACTTTGACCTCAGTTGCAGTGGCTATGTAATGTAAATTGCTGACTGAGAAGGTTGTGATGGGGTTGCCGCTGTGGTGAAATGATGGAGCTAGAAGGCTGTGAGCCCATCATCGGCACTCCGCCACACCTCTCGCAACATTGAAAGGAAATTCGTAGAAATGAGTGGTTCTGGCTCATGTACTGTAGGAAGCGGGTGAGAAGATATGATACTATCTGGACATGAGGATCTATGCAATTGTGTGGATCCACAAAATCTGGGAAAGAGTGAGTGAGAACCAAATGTTGTGAAAGATAGAGTGTGTATTCTTTACCTGATGATGAGATCAGATGAAATCTATCTACCCTGGGGTCTCCCGAATATATACTCCCTGTCACTCCATCCATGTTGGTTGCCCCTGTATGTCCGCATGACCCCGTTGAGCAGCCCATTTTGGTCATCCCTGTATGTCTGTTCACGGGCCGTTACACTGTGCTCTGGGAAGCTATGTGGCGTTGGTGGTGAAAAACCAATTTCGCTGCCACAACTCCTCCTTGGCCCTTGATGTGAAGCACATCTCTCCTATTCAGTAAAACTGTATATGCAAACTCCAACGAACATAAGAATAATATAATCCCCAACGAAAGACACAAATCTAGACCCAAAGGAAACACACCAACATAGACTCAAAGGACAACCATTAACACAAAGGAAAACTATGAACCCAAAAGAAAAACATAAAGACTCTCACTTCTTGCATAATGGCTGTCTCTCGCCTCAGTCCATATCTGCCTTTGTTTCACCTTGACTTCGTGCAAAGTACGAGATGTTGCCAAGCTGTGTATTGAATCGGACTGTTGCCTAACACATCGTGTGCACCACCACTGTGATTTTCGTCTGGGCCTCTGTACACAATTCAAGGTCTTCATTTACTGCTTGTTGGAAAATGGGTATGGCTTCACTCCGCATTTTTCTCTCATGGTGTGCAAACATCATCGTGTTGTCGTCCAAAATCATCTGGTAATCCGGGTCCAGGCTGAGCCATTGTAGGAAGCAGCTCACTTATGCTACATCTTCAATGTCATCGTCGGAACTGCTATTCTCGCTGCTTGGAGTGGCAGCCCAGTTGGACTTTGGGGTGCCCATCTGGTTAGGATCAGTAGGCATCTCTGGGGTCTTACTGGCCTCTATCCCAGTGGGAGCTGGCGGGGTTGGACCGGCCTCTGTCTCAGTGGACACTGGCGGGGTTGTACAGGCCTCTTTCTCAGTGGGTGCTGGCACGATAATACCGGCATCTTTCTGTGTTGGCCCTGGCATAATGATTCCAGCCTTGTCCTCAGCGGGAGTGCTGGTTCTATCCTCAGATCCATTTTTGGCCAGGTCCATCAAATGCCCTCCAATGTTGCTCCCATCCTTTTTCTCTTCCTTTGCCATGATTGGTGGTGTTGGCGGTGGGTGCATCTTGCTCTTATAGGGGGATGGAGGTGGAATGGGTATCTCATGGTTGGCCGGCGGTACTGATGGTGCGATGGATTGGAGTCAAATGGTGTGACTATGGTCATCCATGCCAGGGTAATAACTAGGTTGTATTACTACCCCCCGGTACAATTTCTGGCCCATAGCTTTGCAGTGGATAGCATTTTGCAGGTGAGCGAAGCAATGCTTCAACAACCTGTTAGCTTCCTGGAAGACTCTGGAAGTATATGACTTGCTCATTGTTGACTTCTGGTTAAGCTTGGCAAGATGGTTGACGTATGCACAATTGAGGCACCTCTTTGCTAACGAGGGATCCCTGGATGTTTGGTTGGCAATCACAGTGAATTGCATCCGCTTCTCACTTCCACTGGAATTGTTTTGGATTTGCTGGAGTTGGGGATAGTGTTGCCAGAGGTCTCCCAGCTTCTTCGTTGCCCGTGTCTTCCTCCGTTGAGTCGCATGATGTCGCCTTATCATCTCCCTAACCCTGGCGGAGCTGTCGAGAATGTCAATGAAGTCGTTGTATCGCATATATTTCAACTTGTTCCAGTCAAGGTTTCTCTCTGCAAAGTTCGTCAGCCAAGCGACCTGGCTGTTGGCAGCGTTGGTAATGTCACCAAAGAGATGTTAGATTACAAGCACAAAATTTCTTTGGGTTTGGGGGGAGAGCTCTGAAGTGGCAATCTCCATGGCTTAGTGTAGTGATCCGACCGGTCTACTGCAGAAGAATTCTCCAGTCAGGCGTGATCGTGTCTGCAATGAAAGGGATAGTGGAGAGGGATTGCTACCAATCATGGAGATATCCGAAAAGTGGGTATATGTAGTAATGATGGTTGTGGTAGCTTCGCTGCCGGTGGCTGTGGTGGGGGTGGCGGCGGTGCGGTGGCTGCTGCAGTGGTGCAGTCGAGGCTCATAGCGGTGGAGGTAGTGGTTAAGGACTCTTCGGAATCCATAGCATTGTTGAGTGCTGCTGCAATGTCATTGATTGGTGTCTAAGGCATGTTGATCATCGGTTATGATTGACATGGCATGATTGGTTGAGATGGCGATGATGGGTGCAGTTGTCAGTGTGCAGAGGGAGATGGATGGTAACATACAGTGGTTGTCTTTTCTCAGGAATGTAGGAGGGGAAAGTTCTTCATATACCTGGAGGGGTGCTTTGTTAGAAATCCTTCTTTCTCCAGTCTCTGTGTGGTTCACAGTTTTCCTAGTATGCTCCTCTCGTATCTCTCCACAACTTCCTCACTTCTTCCCCTTCTCTTGATGCACTTGTAATGTGTGGTTTGGCATATCTTGCTTGTCATTGGTGTTCTCAGTGGTGAATGTATTGTCCAGTCCTGAAATAGTAGTTGTCTCTCTTGTCTCGAGGTTACTAGAGGGGTAGGGGAGAACGTCAGGAAGTTTTTGTGTAATGTTGGTGCAACTCAGCCACTAGGAATATTTCATCCCCCTCCAACTCGCAAATCCACACAATTGTGTGCATTTGGTATCTTCAACTCTTGTTCTGATGGTCCATGCAATGGATCTCCTCTCGTCCCCCCTTCTTCTCCCTGCATTCATCTTTCCGATCATTGTTTTGATGGGTGGACTGCCGGCACCGGATGTGCGGCATTCTATTCATCCAACAGCTCGTCTCACCCTGCCATATCCTCTGCCCGTACCCATGATCGTTTCCCCCTGTCAGTTAACATAACGAGATACATCCATCATGGTTCTACTATTTCTGACCGGCTACTGCTTCCACCTCCAATTCCTCTTCTGGTGTGGTGTTAGGCATACGAAGATCTCGAGTACCGTATACACCTTCGTTGCGATTGAAGACCTTTTGTAGTCGACTACCATCTTGCTAGCCTGGAAGCTCTGCTGCATCTGGTTCTGCCAGTCGATAGGTCCCCAAGCTCTGGGCAATATCCATGACTCGGTAGGGTCCTCTCCTTGTAGTATCGAGCTTCACCCCGTGCGACTGCTCTATTTAGGTTTCGTGCGCAAGAACCAACTCTACATTTCGGAGATCTTCAGCGCAGAGGGTGGCTACTCGGTTGAAGTAACATTTGTTGGTATCTCTCGACCTGTTTAGGTTATTCATGGCAGCATCGATAACTTCTCGACGTTGCTCCAGCTGCCTTGCTCCAGCTGATAGGTGTGACCCTCTGTCGTCGATTCCTTGGGTCCAGTTGGTGGTATTCCATGTCAAGTTCTCTAGCTCTATTGGAAGTACCACATCTTGGCCACCCATAAGGTAGAAGGGTGAATAGCCAGTCGTACATCTGATGGTCATCCTGTCGGCCCAAAGCACTACTGGTTGGCATGCATTCAACATCTCTTTCGGATGGTCGGAGCAGGCTGTGGGTTGGACAGTGTATCTGCAATCAGTCTCTGTCCTTGTTAGATATCTGCATTGGCGGCGGCATGATCCTGGGTTACAGTGATCTTCCGGATATGGTAATGTTTACGAAGGATGTTGGTATGTTTTTTGTTCTGTGCTTGTCTATACACTACCCCACTTTCCGGGTTTCTGAAACAATTAATTACCTTCTCGTAAAAGAAGTCTGCTACTTTCTTCAATGTAACCTGTTTTAGTGCTCCTGCCTCTGAGCACATGCTGAGGTATTCTGTAGCTACTATTAGTAGGTGATACCTATCCTCCATTTTGGGCATGTATGAAATATCCATCCCCACTCGCTGCCATAGGTGACTAACAGTTAGGCATTTCAGGTGTTCTTCATACCACAGTAGCGCTGTCTTCTCTCAATGATCGCACATTCTCACCCAGCCTGTGATGTCGGCATATAGTTGGGGCCACCAGTACCGCTCTGGTACGTTTCGTAACATTCCTGGTCTTTGATGGTGCCTGCTCATTGTGTGTGCAGCATCCATTGCTTTCCTTTTTAGCTAGGTGCTTGCTAACACCTTTGCTGGCAGTTCATTGGTTTTCTGCCTCCAGTGGAGTGCTCCATCTGAAAGAAGGTATTTCATAGCTTCTTGCCGAAATTGCTGCATTTCCTTTGGAGATTCCCCTTCTGGCCAATGAATGTTCCCCTGAAATTCACCTATTTCCATCCATCTCCTTGTGTATTCAGCCATCAGTCATAAACCCAACAATTGGTTTGTATGCTCTCTCCTTTGTCTGTTGTGCTGCTCCACATTCCACCTGTATTCCCTGTGAGCTAGGTTCAATTAATTCCTCTTGATCATCCTCCTCATGTTGTTCAGGCTCCCCTTCCCCATGCGGCCGCTGTGAGAGATCATCAGGACCTCCATTGAGTGTCCCTGGAACTTGTTTCAAGTCAAATCGAACACTCAGATTCACGCCATATAGAGTGCGACCTGTGCTCCTGGCAGGTCATCAGTGGGCAAGCTCAGGTGGTGCAGTAATGTGTTAGCATCTGTCTCCACGAGGAATCTGACCCCATATACATAGTTTCATCACTTCTTTACTGCGTTCATCACACCATGCCACTCATATTTCCCTGCAATATATCTCTTCTCAGCTTTGTTCGAGAGCCCGCATTCATAGCGCCATGGGTGCTGGTCCATATTTTTGTCTTTCTGCTGCAATATAGCTCCCCACCTCTGGAAGGTGGTGTCCACTCCCACGTCTATTTGCCTGCCACCATCTCTAACCTCTATCATCTTCAACCCAGGAGCAGTGCAGAGAGTCTCCTTTCAGATTACAATAGCTTTCTGTTCCTCAATCTCCGATTGGAACTTGACATTCTTCTGCAGGATTTGGAATAGAGTGCCTGCAACTATAGCATACTCGGGGATCCGTATTTGATAGTATGTGCCAAGCCCTAAACATGACCTGCGTTCAGTACCAATTTTGAACCAGGGCCAGTCCCACACCCTGTCGACTTCTGATGCTTGTGGCCACCTTCCTGGTTCCCCACAGACACACCCGACTATTTTTACCCTGTTCCAGCACCAGTCAGATTTCCCTCCAGACATGGTGGCTCCAGCTCTCTCCACATCGGCAAACATGTTGTGGAGGTTTTGATGGTGTTCAATAACACACCTTCGAACTCCAGTCAGCCCTTCCACCTCTTCGTCTCCATATCCACTCTTTGGACATTTCACTCCAGCATTGTTGACAAATATTTTCGCAATTGTTCCTAACTGAGTAATAAGTATTTTCCAAGAAACTCTGACACATGCTGATACCGAATTGGTAGCTCCCTGAGCCAGTCTGGTATGCCAGTACATGCCTTGTGTAGTCTGGGAGGCCATATAGTCCTGGATATCATTGCGCAACATTGTTTGGTCGTATGCAGAGTGGATGTTAATCACTGAAGAAATGGGCAGCCCAGCGAAGGCTTGGAAAAACTCTTCAACACTTGGTGGCATCCCAGCATCACCCACTGTATGCTGCTTCGCGCTCATGGCAGATATGATGAAGTGGTACTTCCCATTCTTCTTTGGGACTGGGACTTGAGCATTCCTGTATGGGCCCCAAGCGGGCTCAAATAGGCCCTGCCAAACTCTCTCCATTCTCAGCTCTTTTTCTACAGGAATGACTTTCTTCGGAATGTGTAATACATTATCCTTCCAGAGCTTATCACTATTCTCCAATCAGATTGTATGGGGTGGCTCGACAAGTTGTCGCTGATCATTCCCAGCTGCTCCCATGTCGATGATAGAGCAAACTCTCTATTCGATAGCATACCCTGGAGGGCCTCCTTCTCTTTTGACCAGAATTTGCTGCCTATCTGCAACTCTTGCACTCTCTCTGCGGTCAACCTTTCACCTCTTTCTCCTAGGGAGAACAGGGAGAATAACCACTTGTCCCAAGAGCCCGTTGTTGGGATGTACCGGGCGATCTATCTTTGTCTCCAGTTGAGTCCGCCATCTGGCGTACTTCCATCCAACACAGTACCAGGCTACACTTTCTGGGCAACCCATTTAGAGCAGGCGCGCACACAGGCTACTTTAGTGTGTTCGTGTAAGTCGCACTGTGCTAAGTCAAGGTACAAGGAAAAGGGTTGTATATGAATAAGTTCCGGAGCAATGCTATTTTCAGAAACCCGCCCAAATGTCATAGATTGTCTCCCAGTTACCCTTCTTTCCTTCACCAGAGTCTCCTGTCCTGTCGACCACTCTTCTGCTACAATCCTCCTACCCAACTGTTCGACTAGCAGTCATTCCTCCTCTGCCCACTCATCCTGCTAATTGACGCCTCGTCCCATTAGTTTCCTCACCGCCTTCGATAACCCCCATCTTTTGGCCTACTTTCTCCCTTCTCCTTGAATGTTTCCTGCTCGTTCCCGATGTATAATCCTTCAACTTTCCCTGTGAGCACCCTGTACCTATCAACCATCTCCTACTCATGTCCTTTTTTACTATTTGAGCCCTTCTCATTGCCATCTGCCCTCCCAGAACTCTCTAACCTCTTTCCTTCGTGGTGCTGCACCCTATCCTCTCTAGCGGTCCTTACTTAACAAGGGACATATGGTTCCCGAGCTGCTGGCAAATCTATCCCTCTTGTCTACCGGAAGTGAAGAGACTTACATCACCTGCACTGACCAATCGATGGGGGGGATGGTGATCTCCCAACTGCCATTGTCGAGGTTCCTCTCACACGTTCAAGTGTATGATTCCCCATGCCGGCCCATGATAACTTGTTCGGATCCGGATTTTGCAACACAAATAGTCACAGGAATGACTATACCATGGACGTTGAGGGGTACAGACTCTGCCACCTTTGTCAAATCAGACCAATTGTCATCAGCAGTAATCATCTTCCAACCAGCACGATTCCACCTGATGTTGAACTCTCTGGTGATCTCTTCATTCATTACGCAGATTTCAGACCCACCATCGACGAGGCTGGGCAATTCGTGCCCATCGAGTTTTCCGAGGACGGTGGCAGAGGCCCTGGTATATAGGAAGTTGGTATATCCGATGTAGTCTTTCATGCCGGAGATGGCAGAAATGTGAGTGATCCCAATTTCCTTTGGTGCAGCTGGGATCCTGGCAATAACACATTAGTCTTTGGGAACAGAGCATGTTTTTAGCCTTTGGTAGCAGTTGAAAGGTCAATTCACCAGTTTCTCTCTCCAGATGAGCTAGAATATTGTAATTCAGTTGACTGGTTCCGTGGACTAAATAGTGTCCAGTATCGAGGGCAGGTGGTCACTTTCGTCGCACTTTCGGAGCCTGGGAATTCATTCGAGACATGTTTTCAATGGCGTCCAGCTTGGCCAGTTGCTTGCTGAGTGCTACCGCTTTCATGATAGTTCGCATTTCCTGGTGACTGGCACTCGTTGAAACTGCTGGAACCTCTTGCTCCATACGTGCCCACTTATCATCACCCCCAGTTACCTTGTCTGTCTTCTTCCTTCTCTCTTCCACAAAGGCATATCCTGTCTGTGTTCATACAATTGCTGACAATTTGTTTCTGTCTTCCTCAACTCAATGCACAGCTCTCTCGTCCTCCATTTCACCTTCCTCCCCATATTTTGCACTGCTGTCACCATGCCCCTCTTCTTGGTCATCATCCTCATCACTCAATTCCTGGATATGGTCTCTGTCACCTGTTGCCTTCTCTTCCATACCTGTAGACTGACCTGAGTAGTACCCATCGATTTCCGACAGCTGTCGGGCAATCCCTGATGGAAACATAGTCACATGTGCACTGGCTCTCATCAACAGCTGAGATCGTGCAACGTGCTGCAGCTGAAGTGGCTGTGGTGTAGCCTTAATGACTAGTCCCACTCCCTGCTGCCCTTATCGAGCTACTTCCACGGGGTACTCCTGCATTGACAATAACCATCTCTCTGGTCGATATCCGGATATCTCTAATCCATTTCCTTCTGGTGGTCCTCAGGTTAGTCATTCAAGTTTATTGAGGTGGACTATGCCATGTTCCTGATCAATGTGCACATCGTGACAAGATGTGCAGATGTTTCGTAGCTCATCACAACAGATTCAGGGTCCGAAATCATGACGCAGATACTGTATGTAATTGGGTCCCGGTCGGAATTGAGCAGGTCCCGTAGGTGTAAGCCGAGGTGGGAGGTTGATTGGTGAGTGCCGTGGTGGATGGTCAGCTTGGATGGGCTATGCCCTGGCAGTTTGGTAACCTGCATATCGTGGCTCATTCGCCTTGATCATCTGGAAGGCCCAGCCCATGAAGGCTTTCATCAGGTTGTCAATTTTTATGTCGATAGTGTTTTCGGCTTTAGTGATTGGAATTTCCTCCATGGCATCCACTGCTTCTGTTGTGTTTTCGATCGGGATTGCTGGAAGATTCACCACTACTGGGATCTGTGGTAATGGAACTCCAGCTGGGGTTGAGTAATGGGAGACTTCCGGTGCCATATGTGCTCCTTCCGAATCCCGCTGTTGCAGGGCATGTGAGATTACACATTTCTTCGGGGCATAGTCGCGGCATCCGTCGTATTTGAACATTGTGGGGTCTCTAGGGTATTGTTCGAGTTTCATCACTACTTTTGCTCCCAATTCCCTCCAGAGGGCCCAGAGCAACATTTCCAGCTGTGAGTACTTAGCCAAGGCTCCCTGGTTGATCGTAATGTGGCTGATGTTGTTGTAGGTGAAGATACGGGCTTTCAGGCCAACATTCCGTCGTTCCAGCTGGTCCTTGCATAGTCACTCCAAGTATATTATCATATAGGTATAGATTCGGCTATCAGCGTGGCGCAAGGCATCATTCAGCTTCTCTTCCAACAGCTCCCAGTCTAGCTTCAAATATCCGTTCATCATTTTGATCGTCTGCTGGATCACATTTGAGCAGTAGTACAAGAACATTGCAATGATGTCTTTGTCCGCCTGCTCAGTCCAAGTGCTAGACAAGAGACTTACTTATGCTTCAATAAGCTTGGTATCATCCACTCGTCATAAGACTGGAGCACCCATGGTTCCCGGGTATGGCATTTTCTCTATTCATTAGTGATGCGGAAGGCCAAGGCCTCGATGGATTGCCCTTGATTGTACACATTGTTAGACGACGCGTTGGCGAGAGGTAGGGTGCTGGGGGAGGGTCGGGCACTGAGGAACCGGTACGGTTACTGGAATTGCCAGGAGAATTTGATCCAGTGTGTTCCGTTGACGGTTTGATTGGTACTGACCATAGTGGTTTGGAGATGGGATGGAGCATTACATGGTGAATTAGCAGTAATTGACGATCTACGGTCACTTGCTAGTTTGTGAGTTCCTGGAAGGGGAGTCGGGTTAATTGACGATCTTGTAGAGCTGCATTCTTTCTTTCGTTCTTTTTGTAGCTCAACTTTACCATCTCTCACAGACTTCTTTTTTAGCTTCCTGCCACCTCATCTAGCTCTCGGGTCCTGTTCCCTGAGGCTTCTCCCCCGACGACAAGATGTATTCTCATTGGCATCATTTGTACTGTTACCAGAAATCGTTGATTCCTTGTCTTTGTATTCATTCTGATTAGTGTCTTCCTTAGTCTGGGTGTGGTGTCCTTTGGTTCGTTTGAATTTGGTCATCCCAGGATAGGGTCGTTGCCTCTTTCTCGGAGTACATCCAGTCTGCAGGGTCGGTGCCTTTTGTCCTGGTGTTTCGTCGGTGCCTGTCATCCAGGTGTTAGGTCACTTCCCGTCATCCTGGTGTTTGGTCCGTGGCTGTCATCCTGTCTGCAAGGTCGGTGGCTTGCATCCATGTGTTTGGTCGGTTCTATGTTCCTCTGTATTCATGGTGTTATGAGGTCAGTGCCACTCGTCCGGTGTTCAGTCGGTGCCTTATCGTTGGTGTTCAACCAGGTACATGGTTGGCGCCCGTCATCCAGTGTTAGTTCAGCGCCATTTGCTCAGTGGTCGCCCTGGTATAAAGTCGGCGCCAATTTCGTTATTCACTTTGATGTACCATGCTTACCACATTCGGTACTCCGACCTGATATTGTTAGCACTGTCCATCTGTTGATTCTCTCCATATATACTCGTATTAGTTTGTTGGGGTCTTTCTGACTACTCCATGCTCAGCAGAGCGAACCAGAATCCGTTTTTGGGCTCCATTTGTGGTGAAACAAAGGCGCTAGGAGGCGGAGAGCCCAGCATCAACACTCCGCTGCACCTCTCGTGACATCGAAAGTGAATTCCTGAGAAAGCAAAGTTCTCCCTCGTGGAGCTTTGGGAGCAGGTGACATGGTTTTGTACTACCCTGCAGTGATGAACCATGAAATCTCACAAAGAGCTCGTGCCACCCACAAGTTGGGAAACATATAGTGTGTATTCATTTTACGATGATAAGATGAGATGGGATTTATCTACCCCACGGAGTGTGAGCAACGGTTCCAGACAGTCGCTTCAGGTCCAGGGCCGTGTTGGAACTGAACTGTTGCCGAATTGGCGTTTTGGGTTGCCAATATACCCGAACCAACAATTTGGGTATGGTTCAAGGGAAGTCTCACAACCCATCCCAATTGGGCGGGTTGTCAGCTGGGTGTCCAGCGGGTCCATCCATAGTTTCATTTAATGCTCTTGGTTTGCCTGTTTGACAATAGTATCTGATGAAAATCATGTACTCGACATCGAGTAGTTACTTTTTGAATGTTTTGCAGTTTGCGATATCGATTATTTTGGAATCCGTGGTTTTGATGTTATATTTTGTGTTTCTGCCTATAACGGCAGTCAATAGTTCCAGTATGAGCTCAAATATCTGTGCGATGCCTTCCTTACCCAATATGCACGACCAAAAATTGTTGACGTTCCAGTGATGCTCACTTTCAAGATGGGGTGATGAAGATATCATGCACTGTTTAGCCTGAACAAGCCACCATTACTACGTATATGAATTACTGCTACAACACGACACTAAAATTACCTAGGGTGGAAGACCACACATTGTTGACGCTCCATTGATGCTCATTTTCTGCATGAGGCAGGGGGTGTGTCGCTGTTGTAATTGCCTCTAAAGGCAACCAATACATCGTTTAGAGATATCTAGAGCCAGTTGCCACTCAGATTACCCAAGATGCAAAGCCAAAAATCATTTAAGCTCTGTTGACACTCTTTTTCACAATGGCACAGTGACCGTATGTCATCTGTTTTTGCCTATAAAGTCTACTAATAGGTAGGTTATGCATAACAGCGACCAAATCACATTTCAATGACCCAACTTACAAGACTAAAAATTGTTGACGCTGCATTGTTGCTTATTTTCAGGAGATAGTAGCGATTTCTTCGATAGTGTTTTTGCCCATATATGTGGCCAATACTGTGATTACGAATAACAATGACCAGATCACATTCTAATTACTTGACTTACAAGACCAAGATTTGTTGACCCTCTGTTGACACTCAATTTGCTATGGGCGTATCTGCAATCTGCTATTAATTCATTTGGCTTAGTATATCATTAATGGTATTTTGGCAGCCTTTCTATCGTTTTCATGTACTTTCTCCTTTAACACTACATTGTTCGTTAGTAACACATACATATATATCCTTTAAACTATACTTTAAAGTGACCGCAAATTGTAGATAATGATACACTCAACATTCCCATTCCTGTTAATCGATGCTCATCTTCACTTTCAGATTTGCTCAATAGGCTGCTTTCGTCTGCAGAATGAATGTCACCCCCATTACCACGCAGCAGATATTATACTAACCGGTGGTTGTTCCTTCATCAATCAGCAAATCTGGAATGAAATCATTATCGCGCTTGCAATCCTTGGTAAATGCTTCAAGATTGAAATGCTGAGTGTTGGGAAGTGGAGTATGTATACACACATATCTGGGTGGAACACCTTCCATTTCGGACAGTTCAGGTCCCTCATTGTTGCTGGGTGGCGCAGGTGGCGCTCATGGTGTTCTGGGCGGAGATGGTGTCGGTCCGGGTGGAGGTGCACCCGTGCCTCTGCGCCTCTAGCATGACAGCGGATACTTTGCTCGACCATTTTTGCAAGGAAGGCAGCAGTCCGTAAGATTGTCAGGAACCATTGCCACGTGTCTTTCTATTGCAGCCTGTACCTGTTTTGCCCTGGAAACACAACACCCTGCCTCTTCTCTTCTCGGACTTAGGCAGGAGGTGGTTTGATGAGATATTGCACTTTCTCAATTCCCGCGTGCGAAAGCACTCATTTGACCATTTTGGCCATATTCAAAGCAAAGCGCATGTCGGACTGTTCTAGCTGTACCCGACCTCCTTGCCCTGCCATAGTAGCTGACATGTTGAAAGCCTACAAGAAATCAGTTGTGGCTTCTAAATATGAGATTGGGTATTACCTCAACCATATACGCTTCTGTAGCCTCCTCTAAGTTTATTCAAGCCTCTTGTGTCCACTCTTGGGGACGCTTCTTGTAAAGGCATACGCCTGTGTATGGCCTCGTAGGAAGGTATATCAGTAGATACGGTTGCACACGTGGATGTCAATAGTGTAGAGTAGTATAAAGGTAAGTTAAGGTAAGATTATCGCTAGAGATCTAAGGCACGTGGTGAGCCGACTATATAAAGCTGGTGTTACCCGGCCCTGGACACGTAACATACAGCCATGCCGTTACATTATCCCCCTCTTCAGGTGCAGACCTCCTAGGCTGTATAAACCCATACAAGAGTAGAAAAGAAAACAATCAAACAACTATTCAACGTACGCAAACGTACGAACCCATAAATCCCACAACCAATCGGTACCGTATGGTAGCCATTCGGCGGATCCGGCGCAAGGGGAAACTCCACCTTCACTTGAGTTGTCTCCGGAGGTGGTAAAAACCCGTGCTGACACCATTTGTACCGGGCCGAGATCCAAAGAAGTAATGAAGTAAAGAAGTAAACAGATGAGAAGAAAAGAGAAAGAAGGAACATCCAAAGTGACACCGTCCTCCATATCTCCACTTCCGGAATGTCCGGCATCCGACCATCAAATCTTGCACTTGTAATTCGTACCAAGTGTAGGCCATTGAAAGAATTAGATACAGTAATCTCGGTGAAATCCCCAATCATAGTATGAGCCTCGTCTTGACTTGGCGGCATGAATGGTGGCTTCCGCTCGCTGCTCATCATCACCATCGCCATCGCCATCGGCCATTGCATCGGTATATCTAACTTGTAAGCATCCCATTAACCGGTCATCCTAACTATACTTACAAGTGTGCTAGCACTCGAGCTCTCCCAACTCCTCGTTAACAATTCTGCAGGCCCAGCGCATTACTGATCATTGTGGCTACTTTGGGAGCTTCAGCTGTCAGTATCATAGCCGTCGGTGATGGTCCATCATATATGACCTCGTATCTATCTCGTAAGCTTCTCATGAAATGGTCATTCATACCATATATTTTCGACCGCGTTTGCGCTCTCCAGACCCTCGTGCATAGCTTTGTAGGCCATCCTCGATATATGACATCATCTCTTGCAACCGGTGGCTCTCACATGGTGCACATCAGTAGTTATATTCAAACTCCTTCAGCATCGGCCAAGCAGGCATATAGGCCTCCAGTATGGTCGTTCGGCATTCATTTCCGTAAGCCGTTTGGTAAACCATATAAGTCGGTGCCTTTGGTAGGTAGATCTCTGGATAATACTATGTTCCTGCGCCCTCCATTCAAGGCAATCCGGTAATGATCTTTTGGTAGTTGTCTCAACTGGCGCTCATGATGCCATTCGGTGACTGTCTCTCGCGTTGCCGTTATGGTAGACTATTTGGTACGTTCGGAGATCATTTTCGGTCTCGTTCGGAACTGCTTTGGTAGACATAATTGCACTCGTTCGGCACAGATCAAGCGAACTTCATTTTCTCATCATCTCTCCGGTGCTCTTGCAGTCGCACTGATCATCCTCCAAGTCGGTGCACTTGTAGGTACACTTGACATCCGCCCTGTGCTCAGTGCACTTATCATCTCCAATTGCTCGCCGGCTCTTCTCCGGGTATGCTTTCCGCTCCTTCTCCAGGTTTGCTCGCTGTCACTTGAGTGGGTATTCACATAGTTGTTTTGCTTGTTGACTGCTGGTGATCTCTTCCAAGGTACGCTCATTGACTAATCTCCAGCTGCGATTCTCGGCCGGTAAGTGCGCTCCAAGGTGCTTCCCCCCAGCACTTCCGGTACGGTGATTGCTTGCAGTAGGGGTTGACCTTGATTGCGGTACGGTCATCCCCCACTTGTACGTCATACCTCCGCTGACGACTAATCCATTACGGCATATTCGGGTGCCATATAGATTGGCTAGGATCAATTCGGAAGTCGATTTCCAGTAGCAGCTGTGTATCTCGGGATTGTCGAGACTGAGTCGGGATCACCAAGACTGAGTCGGGATCTCATTTGGGATTGTAACTTGGACATGCGGTTTCTTGATTCATATGTAGGTGTGTTTGCCATCACCTCTCTGGGTGCACATGCCGCTGCCAGCCTTCTCTATTGGTGAATGCGTTTGATGGTGCTTCGTTCCTGCATTCCCAGTATGGTAATTATATGTGGTAGCAATTTTTGCGATTCCGCCATTGTCATCCCCCTCTTTAAAGATCGATGCTCCGCCAAAGATTAATCTCGTAAGGCTTGCGCGGTATCGGCATTGTAGCTGTTACTCGGGATCTGATTTGGGATCCTATTCGGTGTTGCAACTCGGGCATGTAGGTGCGTGATTTGGTATCTCTGAATAGTGCTCTGAATAGTCCTCTGAGTAGTGCTTGGCATCGTACTCGGTGGAGCCATGCCGCTGGAACACAGTATGTCTGCAAATCCGCGCTCGATTCTAACCTCGTAGCTTCATATAGAAAAGGAGATTGATTGTCATCTGTCTCCCGTGATCCATCTCCTGCCATCCGCCTCCGGTTATCTATCCATATCTGGTCGAGATCCATAACCTGCCCCAATCCATCTCCGGACGGGATCCATCTGTTGTCATCCATCTCCAGCCACAATCCCTCTCTGGCCGCGATCCATCTCTGGCCGCGATCCATTTCCGGCCGCGATCCATCTCCGTGTGCGATCCATCTCCGGCCGCAATCCATCTCCAGCTGTGATCCAGTTGGTTCCGGCCATTCGTTTCCATCCTGTGTGTAATTGGGCTCGTATGGGTCGCATTCTGTGACTGCTCCTGTAGCTCTGTAAGCTCTCTAAAAACCATATTTACTAACCTCCATAATGTCCATCTTCCATTGACTGTTTATCGTAGTCCCGTAATTCATCTGGTGACATATCGTCCATCATAAGAACATACCTACTCATTGATCCGTCCATATGGCATGGGATGTTTAAGTCCAAATCCATGATCTGGCCTCGTGAGCACGTGATCTTAATCCACACCCTTGCGTGAATATCGCTCCACCCAACTCCAAGATGCTGTAAATCCGCCCAAATGGCAAATTGTAGCCAGGCTCCAAGTCGATTGCATGGTCAATTGACGGATGCGGCACGAGTGTCTCCGCCTCTTTGCCGAAAACCTCCACAAATTCTCCGTATATAGCTGGGATATGTCCTCCATCGTCTGTAGGCAACATCTTTGTTGTTGTGCTGGCTCCCTGCAAAGGTTAGTTCTCAATTCGTACTAGATATGGAGAGGTATGAAGGAATATCCAGGAGCCCGGATTCAAAACGGTTGGCCACAATAGGGCCAAGCCCTGCCGTCCAGTACTCTCTTCGTGTCTCGGCGTGCCGACAACGTGTACACAAGTATACCCCTGGAAACCTCTTTCTGGCCGTTGCCGCCGCTGCTCCCTGCTCGCCCGTCCAGTGCCTGGTGCCTATCTCACCACTTGAGATGCTTTCCACGGTCACTCCCAGCAGCTCTATACGAACTCCCACTCTTAGGAAGAACGTCCAAATGATCTGCTCACAGGCCAGTAGATCGTCAATAGCAGTAGCTCCAAGTATTTGTATATATGAAGTACAGCCACCTTTGGAATGCGCCTCCTCCCTAGCCGTGATCCAGGTACATTCCCGGGGCATACCTGATGGCCTGCCCGGTCCACTGCCACCTCTTCCGCTCACCCTGGGGTTGCAGAGCCAAAAGTTGAATGCTTTCCAAGTCGACACTAATTCTCCTGCTCACACAGTGCGTCCACCGCGGTTGCCACCAATTTGTATGAATAAGCTCACTGAGCGAATCACCTACTTGTCACGCCCAATTGGGACTGTCCGACAACCAAATAATGACCTTGCCTCACCCAATTGGGACTGTCTGACAACCAAATACCCATCCATTCCCACTTGGGGATACAACATATGAATTGAACCTCTTTGCGCATTTTTCAAATACATGCGGAATCCGCTGGTCTCCTGAGAGTGCCCCGACGGTCCTTCCTCCGGTAGCCCCGCGGATCCCGAGAATGCCGGCTACAACTACACATCATCTCCGTTGCATTCCGAAAAACCTTCCTCGTATGCCGTTGTATGGGCACATATCCGTAATCGCTCGTTGGCGATGGGCTTTCGTTGACTTGTTTGACGAAATGGAATACAGTTGGCGCAGATGGCTCGCTCTCCTCACAATGATCCGATTTGGTCGTCCAATCAGGTGCTGACAGTGAGATTGGACAATGGAAATCCCGAATCGTACCTGGTAGCCACTTTAGAACCTTCGGGGTTATTATACTTCCCTTTCGGAGCTGACACACAATCTGGGATCGCTGCTCCTCTGTTGCATCGATGACTCGTTCTGAGTCGTAGTTGTTGACCTCCCAAAGCCATTGCTGAAACTCCTAACCATCCATAATGTAGATAAGTTCGTTGAGTCTTGCAGAAGGTAATTGCGATTGGAACTGCCATTGGTGGCATCGCTAGATGTGAATTGTGCGTATCGCGTAAATCCACCCTGATCCTTTGTAGGTGTACTTTGTTCAAGGTAGGTGCCTGTTTACGCTCTTCGCAGCTTCCGTAACATAGATGACTGCATCAAGTCGTGAAGAAGGTAATTGCGATTGCAACTGCCGTCAACGATGTCCGTCAATGCGAATCGCGCGTATTTCTCACACCCTCCCTCATCCTCCGTGGGTGCACTCGGGTGTGCAATTGTGGCCTGCGTCGTCTCGATAGTTCGCACGCAATTCCGCTTGTCGGATAAGGATCGGAGATATCCTTGGAGAAGGGCCAGCTTTGGCATTGGCGGTGACGCGACTCTTCTGGACGCATGGGCTCCGGAATCATCCCTGTAACGGTCAATTTCCTCAATAGGAAGGTAACTTATCGAATCTCATTGATGCTGCAATTGATAGCCTTGGAGTTCTCGTATGATGAATTCGTTGAAATGGACTTCTATTGACTTGGTCGTTGACGTGTCTCCTGGCCCGCTGGCCTCTGGAACCAACTCGGAATTGTCTCTGCCACTGTGAACGTCAATTGGGTGTACTTCCCAAGGCAAGTTGCTTCTGTAATCTGTGGCTGTCAATTCCGGACGATTTCTCCTTCTGCGGTGTCGTGACGCGTCTCTGGCCGATTGGCCTCTGGAATCCGCACGAAATCGTCTCTGTTACGGTTAACCTCAACTCAACACACATATCAAGAGACTTCGCCGGTGCGATCAGTGCTCCCAAATCTGTATGATGTATCGCACGTATCGTGACGCATTGGAAAGGGGTAATTCATGAAATTCCGTATGCGAAACGTATCTGAAATCGTAAGAGCGATAATAGTGTAAAGGCATACGCCCGTGTATGGCCTTGTAGGAAGGTATATCAGTAGATACGGTTGCACACCTGGATGTCAATCTTGTAGAGTAGTATAAAGGTAAGTTAAGGTAAGATTATTGCTACAGATCTAAGGCTCGTGGCGAGCCGACTATATAAAGCTGGTGTTACCCGGCCCTGGACACATAACGTACAGCCGTGCCGTTACACTTCTCATGAGATTTGTCCAGAAACCTCTCCGAGCTGTCGACATCATGATGTTCAATTTCGCAGATTGCGCAGACAAATGCCTTGGTTGACCATGGAAGTTTCCCATTATGGGCAGTGATAAATTGGTCACGTAGCCCCCTACGTACAGCAGCTGTCCATGATATTGTTAGTTAACGGCTGTCTACCCCAATATGGATTCACTCACATCTGATGGCATCCTGCTTCGTATTCTTGTTGCTTCCAGTTCTATGTACCATTTTCAAATGTGCGTGCTGGGTCATCTTTGCAGAGGCGTAATAGGCAGCGTCTGGGTCGACCAAGTGGTCCAAGCTCTTAAGTGTATACTCGATTAATAGACTTCAGATAGATAACTCTAAATTGCCAAATGAACAAATCGTTTTTTTTCCAAATCTGAATATATGAGTTGGTTAGATGGACTATTACAGGTAAATCTCGTTGTAAATTTATAAGACTGTATTTCTAAATCTATATACTACTTTAGACTTCTATTTAGTATAATTTTGGAACCAAATACATCTGTTAATATCATATAGCTATTGGACTACAGTTGGATAACCTTATGTCAAAACTTACTCTATATATAGTATAGTTAGTAACTACCATATTTAGTAAGTTTGCCAAATATTTAGATATGCTTTAGTAACTATTAGAAGTAACTGATTATAAATATTATTTGATACTGCATGACAGGTACAGTTGCGTAATATACATATTTGAAAATTTTGAAATGATTCAAAATATGGAATTAGCGAATTCAGGCATTTTTGCTCAAGCTAGCAGTGATCTGTAAGTGGGCAATAGGAGAATATAAATATCGACATTTTTCACAGCTCTTGTCCATATGTAAAAATTTCAGGAAGCATTATTTTATCTGGCCAAACAGCAGATAATGCTGGGGGCTGTTTTCTTCCCATATACATTACCTTGCTTTGCTACTGTATTGGTATATAGCATACATAGTCCATTGAGGTTGGAAGAAGAGTATTCACATTAACAAATCTCATTTTTGGCCTGCACCTGATTTTTAATCACTTCATAATTACTATTATCTGGTACACTACATTTTTTTGTACTTCTTTATCTTCCATTCCTATTCCATACATAAACATGAGAATTTCTGACTAGAGCATGTTGCCACAATGAGGATCAAATATGGTATTATTATCTGAATGTTCAGTAGCACAGGAAAATAACCACATCATTAGTTGGTACTAATCAAAGAGTAAATACTATTCTGATCTAGCAGTGACTTGTGTCAAAACGCTAATCCCAGTCTAGATTACAATTTGCCAGGCAGAAGTATTTTCACCATTGTAGCTGGGAAGGCTGATGCAAATTTCAAAATATGTTTATTATTTCGTGAGTTGGCAGTTGCTGGAATATTTGGGTTGGAAAATCAGTGTATTATACAGTACAAGGTAAAGGTCCTATAGATCTTCCAGGATATCCTGGCTTCCATTTTCATCATCGCAGATGTTGTGCACAATGTATAAGTCAAAAAGGTTAACTAATTGAGACTGTAATCTGTAAGTTATCAGACCAAACAGACTGATAAGTATTGCTGCATTGTCGGACAATTTGCTCTCATGAGCAGTTTCTAACAATGAATTCATAGCCCAGTACTTCTGAGATGGAGATGTCTAGATTTTTGAAAGTCGACACAATACTCAGTACCTTGCCTACAGTCACTGTTTCAGCAATCACAATGACCATGCTTTTCTGAACCACATCCAGTTCTTTGGCATGAGTACACCACAACAATATTGTCACTGGCAACCTCATTATAATATTCCAGATCTGCAATCGGCACATGCAAGTGCTAGTTCAATCTTGCTATAACAAATTCTGTATGCCAGTAGTATTTCTGGAATGTTCTAGTTCCATACCAATCAGCTCACAATGAGTAATATTACCCAAACTTGTTATACCAGATAACTGATATCAGGATTAGCTGGAATGTAATATTTATAGCAGAGAACTGTGTGATTATTTGATGGGAAAATTTGATGGTCATTGAATGGTTTGAATGTTTTATCTAAATACTTATACTCACATTTAGTGTTGATGGTTTGTAAAACTGTACTACTATCTAAACTTTACAGTTATGATTTACATTCAAGTTGTTCCAAAACTGCCTAAGCATTTGGCTCATATTGCCATTCCCTCAGATCATACTCTTACAACAATTTGGATGCCAATTAATCACCTGGGCTTATACTCTTACATTTTGAAATGCAATGAAATGTTGGGTATTTCACAGACATGTGATCAGCGTTCAATTAATGTAAATGGGATATAGTGATTTATAATATTCGAAAATGAAGTAAAATTAAAACTAGTATTTGTGATTGTATCATTCTCATCATCTACTCTCTCACTGGCATTTCAACTCCATCCACAGCCATTTTATAACAATTCGCTACCCAGGAGTTGTGGATTCCTAAATAGAGATTCTGTCAACTCGTACAATAATATACTGTATACTACTCTGTCATGTTGCCGCGACTAGTCTTGGCAACGGGTCGGGGTATCATGCCAGCGGTCCGGGTTTGGACTGCAAACACAGGTAGGTTCAGTTCCAGACCCATCCAAAATCCCGACCCGCTCCCTCTTGGCGTGTCAAACCTGGACCAAGACCCGTCAACCTGCGGGTTGGGCCAAGTATGGCTAGACCCGTCCGTTCCAATCTCCGGTTCTGCATTTCGGGTTTCACTATTTGTCATTGCATTCAGATATGCTACTGGTAATCGCACAATATTGACATTGGTACATTCCTGTATGTTTATAATGTATTGGCCGCCTTGATGATCAAAACAAATAGAGACACACGCCCTACCACATCCTCAAAATGATTGTCAATGGAGCATTGATGATTTTTGGTCTTGCGTGCTGGGTAATTAGACCGCCAATAGGTTGCAGACAGCCATAAATCAATTCCTGGCCGCCTTTATAGGCAAAACAGACTGTGATACCCTCCCTGCCCCATATTGAAAATGAGTGTCAACGGAGCGTCAAGGATTGTTGGTCGCGTAACTTGGGTAATCTGGGTGGCGACAGGTTGTACACTGTCATGAACGAAGTATTGGCCACCTTTATAGCAGAAAGAGAAAGTGAAACGCTCCCTACCTCATCTTGAAAATGATCGTCAGCAGATTGCCAACGATTGTTGGTCACGTATGATGGGTAATATCGGGGGCGACAGGTTTTACATAGTCATGTATGAAGTATCGGCCCCCTTAATCGCAGAAAGAGAAAGCGAAATGCTCCCTAACCCATCTTGAAAATGAGCCTCAACAGAGCGTCAACGATTGTTGGTCGCGTATCTTGGATAATCTGGGGCGCGACTGGTCAAACCCAGTCATAAACGAATCATTGGCTGCATGTATATCATACAGACATAACGAAATGCTACCTACCCCATCTTGGAAACGAGCGTCAACAGAGGGTCAATGATTTTTGGTCTTCCATCTTTGTTAATATGAGTGGTACTTGATCACAAGCATCCATAAATGAAGATATGGCATCCTTTATAGGCAAATATGTACGGGATATTCCCGCCACATCATCTGGGACAGTAACAACTCATATCATCTCCAGCGCTACCACTAAGTGTTCTTGAGCCTTGTGATATATAAAAACAGTCAAAATGAGGTATATAGTGAGCCACGGCCACATCGTGCTGTGATTAACTATGATACAAGTCCAACAATCGTTGACTCTCCGTTGACGCTCATTATCAGGATGGGGCAGGGAGCATGTCGGTTTCTCTTTTTCTATAAAGGCAGCCAATAATTTGTTTATGACTGTCTACAACCTGTTGCCCTCTAGATTACCTAAGATACACAACCAACAATCGTTGACGCTCCGTTGACGCTCATTTTCAACATGGGGCAGGGAGGGTATAGCAGTCTGTTTGCTTACAAAGGTGGCCACAAATTCATCTATGACTGTCTGCAACCTATTGGCAGTCTAATTACCCAGGACGCAAGACCAAAAGTTGTCGAAACATGATTGACGCTCATTTTGATGTATTGTATAGTCAATATCTGCTGCCATCGATAATTATATAAATATATATTTGAACTTATTTGTTGCCTTTCTGTTCAATTGAGACCCAACCCGTTGGCAAACCTGAGCCCAGTAATATTCTTGCACATACCTCTCTCATTCTACCAAAAATTGATATATCTCTCTGAATATTTCATTTCGCCAGCTATGGTTTACTTTATGAACAATTATCCTGATGCGACTGCTGACTATTCTCCCATAACGTATCTCTATGTGAAATTCTCGGTCAAGTAAGATATAGAACCTGGTGGAAACATATAGACCCAATCTGTCGTACTTTTCCTTGTTTCCCTTATTCCTCCTTGTTTCCATAATGCTGACAATCATCAACCCCTTTTCAGCCTTTTTGATATGTGGGGACGGATTTGAGTGCGGTCATCATGTGGGCTGGTTTAGGGTTGAGCGCGGCGGAGCCGCATGCACTTTAGTTCTTGTGTACGTGTCAATTAGACTTAGCGAGAGTCAGTGAGTTTAGGTCAATAGAGAGA
>Ga0307512_10001295_pt1 | contig 35866 bp, 50 predicted proteins | sample 14_EM_MG_FD_200267 | JGI IMG/M metagenome (GOLD analysis project Ga0307512, IMG submission 200267) | Populus trichocarpa ectomycorrhiza microbial communities from riparian zone in the Pacific Northwest, United States - 14_EM | ecosystem: Host-associated > Plants > Roots > Unclassified | place... | reverse complement strand
CCACCCCGCCCCCTCCAAGGCGTGAAAGTTATCTTTGCGTGACTTTGTAGTGAGTGTTCTTCTGTATCATGCGTGGCCATTCGTTCCTATACAGATCGACAGCATGTGACTCTTTGTAACGTTTACCGTACAGTATTGGGGGTCCCGAAGTAGCTAATGACTGCTGTAGGTTTCGGTCTCAATCTTTCGAAGGGGTTATCACCGCCTGTGCGGAGACACCGTCGTAAACGTGCAACGTTAACCTCTGGCCAAAAACCGAAGTTTCTGGGCTATGTCCCTATTCACAAGTTCAGGGACTCGTGCAAGGGAGTTGTAGGGGGAGTACGCACAATGAAGGTGTAAGGGAAGCCAAGTTCGATAGGCTTCGCGCCCTCAATGCGTTGCATTTGTTCCGGAGAAAGCGAGATTTCCAACGCTTTGACATTCTGCTTCAGATGCTCCACCTTCCGCCCGCCGACTAAAGGGAACACATATGGTGTCTTTTGCAGGAGGTACGCGATCGCAACTGTCCAACGACTGCTCAGCCTGACTTGCCCTCACTCGTCTTAGAAGGGTAACTCACCGGCAGTGATACTCTCTGTCCCGACCTCCTTTGCAATCTGCTCAAGTACGAGGCACACCTTTCTTTCCTCCTCTGTGCGCTCCCAGTTTGGTCCGAAGACCGCGCGACCCTTTTCCCCGGTCTCGCGTCGACGGGCCTCCTCTGCGTCTGACCGGATTTTCCCACCACTGAGCACATCCCATGGCGCGAGGGCAAGGCCTTCAGCTCGGGCCATAGGAATGATATCGCGCTCAAACGAGCGTTCGAGCACGCTCCATCTTCCCTGATAGATTGAGAACGGCGTCTTTCCGTGGTCCTTCGCGTATTGGTTCGCCTTGGGTACGATCCAAGCTGGTGCGTCAGAGATTCCCTGTTATATTGTTGTGAGTAAGATCGCGGCAAACGAGAGTGCGTTGTAACAGCGTACCAAATAGAGTACTTTTCCTTGCACGACGAGGTTGTGGAGTGCATTCATGATCTCTTCGACTGAAGTGGTCCAATCCCACCAATGTACATACAAGATGTCGATGTACGACGTGCGCAGTTTCTTCAGGGATGCCTCGACGGAAACGCGGAGACTCTTTGCGTGATTTCCGGAGTAATTCGCCTTGTGAGTGATATCATCCTGACCTCGCTTGAAGTTAGTTGAATACTAGCGATGATATTAGTACGATCGCGGGCTTTCAACACGAGGGATCTGGGCTTGCCTTGGTTGCGATGACGAGTTGGTCTCGGATGCCCCGTTTCTCGGCCCACTCGCCGATGAATTGTTCAGATGTTTCATCCTGGCTAGAGTCGAATGTCAGCTGTTAAGTAGGACTAAGTAGGACATCACTATTCAAGGCGTACTAATTGTTCGCAGTGTCGACGAAGTTGCCCTTTTAAAGTGAAGCTTAGCTGAAGTAAACACCAAGAAATGCGACATTGACCTACACCGAGATCGAAATAGGCGTCAAGTAGCTTGAACGAGCTCTCCTTATCCATGGAGCCAAAGCCAAGGTCATTCCATTTGTCTCCGATGCTCATGGCCCCAAGTTGGATCGGCGATACACGTACACCGGCAAGGGGTGACAAGGTGCGATAGCGAGCGAGCCTAGAGACGGGAGTTGGGGGACCTATCCACAGTGACATGATGAAGAGGCTGAAATGTGAGTGAGGTTGTTATGGGGTAGATTGAATGTGTTGACGGATGGTACCGTCTACGGCTCTGTTGACGTGCTATTTGTACTCGACTGTATTCCAGGGACGAAGCTCAACGCCTTCGATGGATGCCAATGGATGCGTCCGCCGATCGGCATCAAGTGGGTCATAATTAGAAGCCGTGCCGTCGCGGCCTGCTGACGCAGCGCATAAGTCCGGCGCCGAGCACTGTATTGTAGTCAGCATGATGGACCTGAGTGCCTCTAGGGATGCTCGTGCTCTAAACAAGAGTGCCAAGGGGACAAAGCTGTCGACAAAGCCTGGTCAGTGAGGACTGCTCTTCCGGAATATGGTTGGCCAACGACCAAATTTGGTTTACAAGTTGATCAAGTAATTCCGATTGAAGGAACCACGCGGGGTATCCTCTGCCAGTTCGACGTGTGGCGAACTTGCTGGCACGTCTGCGACCTGATCAGATGCGGCATCTCGGAAATGTCGTGAGTCATCTTATCCATTCCCTAACTGAATTGAATTTGCCAATGTATCCACTTGCTGCGTGGCACGTGATCATCTATCAACGTGGGTCGCGACCGTGACCCACATCCTCCGTCAGATCGTACGTACAAGCGTACAAGTCCACATCTTTCCAGATTTTATACTTCACGCATACCTTCGAATTCGACTCATTGGAGGTACCCACATCGCGCTACAAGGATGTGCCAGCAACACCTGAGATCCTAAAAGCCACGATGGGTACAGCGATCTGTAGAAAACGTCGCCCTTCTGACCCACTTTGCGCTCTTTCTGGCACGATTTGTCCCCTGGATGGTACTCATCGGGTCATCCTTCTGCCTCGCCGCATGTGGCTTCCATGTATGGAAGTGCTTATATATCATGTATGCTTTACTATGACCACGAGAATGACCATGGTCCTTCTTTGGCTGGCATGGAGAATATGGCACTTGTGCCATGACTGATCATTATTATACTATTCCCGTTATCTACCTGCTACGGTAGTTGCGAGACCTGCGATGACTATGACGATTGGAAGGCCTACCGATGCTGCGTTGATACTGTCATGATACGGCTTGAATGTATCATAGGATGAAGGGTTCGATTCTCCTCTGTCTACGAACGGTGTGAAACGCTCTCTCTCCGTAGCACCTATTAGAGAGCAATGACGCATAGATATAACCATCGAGTTCGATGCACTGTATGCATGTGGTACCAGCGGAATCGCCGATGTGAGTTTGTCGCTTTCCTTTTCCTCAGATCCTGTGTCCAACAACAATTGATTCAGATTCAGATCGGTATCAACATAGACGGCGGGTGCTACCGTAAGGACCAGATCGCATCGCGTTGCCTGGCATTGACGGGGCACATGGTGTAGTTGGTTTATCACGTTCGCTTCGCACTTCGGTAACTTTGCGAAAGGTGTCCGGTTCAATTCCGGATGTGTCCAATTGAACGTGGATGGCCGTCCGTTTTTGTTTTCTTCCCCGGGCCTCTGTCCTCTTCGCGACATCTCTACGCCGACCTTTGGTTTGCGATATATCGAATCCGCAAATTCAATTCTTGCGCCTTACCTCCCATCTAGGCAGCATGGCTCGTGGTGTTCAATCAATACTGCTTTGGCGAAGCTTCGTGTATGAATGGGTTTCATCTCACTCTGAGCCTGGGACTGTTTGAGACTCGACTTTTCGATGTGTCTTCGGGCAGTTTCGCGATGTGAAACTAGACTGCTAGCTCATACATTGTTCTGCTGTCTTATAGACGGTCGTGCTGCTTCCTCTGCGTCATTGACGTCTCGACACAACTTCCTGTGAATTAGCTGGCCTAATTTCCTGTATCTTAACGCCGTCATGGAGCCCGTCATCAGCATTACTGCTCCCACACCGACCAATTTAAAACCCAACGTCCATGGGCGCATATACAGGACTACTACCTTCTTCGCTGATGCAGCCCTGTTCGACATGGTACGCCGCTTCACCTCACTTCACACTGAATTGTCGCACACTCAAAAGCACGCACTATGCGCAGGATGGAACACTGACGGATTCTATCGCGGCGGTTGAGGCGGCGTGGACCAGAGTGGCGCGTGAAATCGGCGCCGATCCCGCGTTAGTGATCGCGGCGACGCACGGCAAGCGCGCGATCGACAACCTGGCGCGCTTCAAGCCGCATCTTTGTCCGCACGAGCTCAGCGCAGCCGTGAATGACTTCGAGCGTACCATCCTCTTTTATGCCGATGCGTACGCGCGCGCACGCGCGGGCTCGGGCGCAGCGGGCAGTTCAACACCGTCGCTATTGTCGGACGCCGGCTCCGGGCCCAGCTCGACGGGCAGCTCGTGCGCGTCTTCGCCAGTGCAGAGCGCAATGGAGTCGACAGAGCAGCTTGGCGTCGTTCCTGGGCCGCGGGCTGAGCTTTCGGATGAGCTAGCTGCCGCTCTGAGCGCGGCCGCAGTGCAGGGGAGAGAGGAGGAGAGCGAGAGGGAGTGGGAGCTCGAGGCCGTCCAGGTGGATCGCGGCGTGCGCGTCCTTCCCGGCGTCAAGGCGTTGCTCGCATCAATTCCGGAAGGTCGTTACGCTGTCGCTACATCCGGAGCAAAGACGTACGGTGCGTTTTTTTCACTCTCTCCCTGTCCCTGCGGTTTTGATCGCGACTGAGCTGGGCTGACGTACGAAAACTAACTTTTCTTTTTGCAGCGCATGGCTGTCTTTCTCGAGTGGGAATCACCCCGCCCAAGGTGACGATCACAGCAGACGACCCACGCCTCCGCGCGGGCAAGCCAGCGCCGGACCCGTTCCTCCTCGCGGCCGGGTGCCTCGGCTACAGCGCCTCGCGCTGCGTCGTCTTTGAAGATTCGCCGAACGGCATCAGGGCCGGCGTCGCAGCTGGCGCCGTAGTCATTGCCGTGTGCACGAGCCACTCGCGCGAACAGATCGGAGAGTGTGGCGCGCACTTTGTAGTGGAGAGTTTGGAGGATGTTCGCTGCGAAGAAATAGAGACGGACGAAGGAATGCGCCTGATGTTTACAGTCGAGCATTAAAGTAGGGCGTGTGGTATCACCGGATGGCGGATGGGTCATGTACCCAAGCGATATTCAGCACAGCTTTGGGACTCTTTCCAATTCCATTCCAATTGTGCGATATTCCGATTCAGGTGCACGTGACGTGTTTGAAACCCGCCCTGCGGTATCTAGTTCCGTTGTTGCTCGCTGTGCAGGCAATGTTCCCTGCCTTTCGTCTCGCATAATCACCTCAGAAATCTTGTTACAATCCACCTTTTGGGAGATTTAAATACAAGTGCGTACTTCTCCATCACATCAGGACTCATTTCTGATGTTCTGATACAGTGAAAGTGCCTCGTCGAAGGCCAGCTCTTGCATGAGCACCTTCTCTCCGCAGAGACTTCTGTTTAAGCCCTGACAATTTCATCGTCAGATCGCTCTTCGTTAGACCTCCAATGCCAAACTGAGCTGCCGTGGATGCTGGTAATTTCAATACTACTCTGAAATTAGAATCCGTAAAAGCAGTTGGAAAAGCGAGGCCTAGAGGTTATGTAGTACATAAGGAGGAAAGGCCTTGATAGAAAGGCGCAATCAATTGAGATGGTTCGATCGCAGCAGGAACCCGCCACCAACACGTACAGTACAAAACTCGGGCGTCGATGTCTGCGGCTGCGCACCCGAACCCTAACCATATCTGGGCTTTGTGGCGTCAACTGCTGCGCCTGCCATCCCTTTGGTCAGAGATTGCCACACTGGCATGCGCTTGCGCTTCTTCCCGACGTGATCCACCAGCACCTGCCCCGCTATGTCCAGTCACGACGTGTCGCTGGGCTATTGTGTCCTCTCTTCGCCGCAGGTCGATGAGTATTTAAAAGACCACTGCGTAACTTTCCATATGACAAAACTCGGAGCCCACGAGACTACGTCAACAAGTCCTACTTGAAGTGACCTCCAACATGACTGCGTCGGACGAACCTCTTTCAAACGTATTCTTCGAATACCCTGGCGCAGATATTATTCTTCGTTCTCAAGACTCCTATCATTTCCGCGTGCCAAAGTCATACATCGTTAATGCCTCCCCGGTACTTGACAAGCTTATCAGTGGAGCCCCATACACCCCCCATAACGCGCCCGGTGGGCCATCACTTCCGGTGGTTCAGCTCCCAGAAAGCGGAGCAATCCTTCACAGCCTTCTCACCTTCATCTTTCCCGTGGGTCCCCTCGTACCATCGATCCCTGAAACGGTCATGGAACTCCTATCTGTGGCACAAAAGTATCAAATGGTCACTGTGCTTGATCACATCCGTGGCAGTATCGCACGTCAGAATCCACCATCCACCCAACAAGATGCCGCACTCCACATTTATGCTCTTGCACAAAAGTACGGACTTCACCAAGAAGCCCTTCAGGCTGCGCGAACAATACTGAAATTCTCGATGGACTTCGCGGATTTGGAAGACAAACTCGACATGATGCCGGGCTCTGCTCTTTATGAACTCTGGAAGTACCACGGAAAAGTGCGGGCCATCCTTGCGTCAGATCTCACGGAATTCAGGACGTCTGGTGCGCGCGGCACCTTGATAGGTTTACGTTGTGCAGAGCTCAGCTCTTCCCAAATCCCGCACTGGGTTGACAGCTATATCGAGTCCATCGGAGATGCACCTCACCTCTTCGATGTCATCGAGTTTCACACTGCCCTGTTGCGCCACTTGCCGGACAAGGGTAGCACTGGCATTCCTGGGTGCGCTTGTAAACTCATACCCAACCAGGCCATACGCAACTTTGGGGAAGCATTGACATCTGTTGTTCAATGCAGTTTCGAAAAGGTAGGTGTATTTGACGCAGATGAGCTGCTTACGAGGTTGACGCCATTGAAGGCAGACTCAGCCCTATCTCTCGTGCAAGAACCAGAGGATTCTCAAGCTCAAGTGAATTTGAACGCATCCCCTACTCTACCTGAGCCCTTGGACGTACCCAACGCGAATCTTATCATTCGATCGTCTGACCTCGTCAACTTTCGTGTCCATAAGCCAGTCCTTGTTATGGCATCGCCTTTCTTTAGAGACCTACTCTCTCTTCCCCAATCATGCGAAAGCGAAGCCGTCGATGGGCTCCTGGTGGTTCAATTGTCCGAAGACGCAGAACTATTGAATAGTCTTGTCTCAATGCTTTACCCAGTCCGCCTGGTGATCCCAGAATCTTACGACAAGGTGTTGTACCTGCTTGCTGCTTGCCAGAAATACGACATGGCCCATGTCCAAGCCCTTATTCGTGATGAGGTCAACTGTGGAAGATTTCCAGCGCTAGTCGGAACCGAGGCCTTCCGCGCATACGCGATCGCAAGCGGTAAAGGACTCATTCCGGAAATGGAAAACGCAGCTCGTCAGACATTGGACTATCCCATGACGTTTGAAACCCTTGGAGAAGGGCTGCGATTTTTCGATGGTTCTGCATTGCGCGACCTTGTCCGGTTCCGCAAGGGTTGCAAAGACAACCTTGTCACGGAACTACAGTCATTCCTCAAGGTCCACGCTCCGGCACCTTCGAGCATCTGGGTTGGTTGTCCCGAAGCCATGCCCCCGTCACAGTGGAATATTCCCTTACCAGCTGCCAGTATTCTCCCCAACTGGTTGCGTCGAGTCCTCTCACCAACCAACGACTTGAAATCACAGGTGTTCACGCAACCACTCACCACGCCTTCAAACATACGTGGGAAGTACTTGACAGCTCTACTGAACCATGGTGATTGCAATTTCTGCTTGAGGGTGCATGTAAAGGGTGGCTTGACGTTCTGCGCGGAGCTCGAGAGCAAGTTGGCGCAGGCACTGGAAAAGGTACACACCTCCCTCCCTTCCTTTGCTTTCCAAGTACTGAGAATTTAACTCACTTAGGTACGCTACGATCGTGGTTAACCCTCGAGTTCAACTTACCTAAGTCATAGGAATCGGTGATACCTCAGATACCGCCCCAGATAAAACAAGCCAAAGTTAAACGTCACGCAAAAGTCCTCGTGGAGTCGGAAAGGTCATAGAGGCAGTCAGCACATGCGATGTGACGTTCGGTGTTGTCTCCTCTGTAGTTTATAGGTTCGTCATTTGTGTAAAGGCAGAGTGCTAGTGTTGTCCCGAGATCCTTTGTAGTTTGGTTCTCCTTTCATACACAAACTTCCCCTTTGGTGCATGCCCAGTGCACACGCATATGTACATCGCTCAAAGATCAGTGACAGTGGCCGCCACGCCAGAGTGGAATTTATGGTACGACGTGTAGACAAACGCTCACAGAAGGGGACTAAAAGTTTCCTGGAATGTCTTGGGGAGTAGTTACGGGCACTTTCCTCTTGCGAACCAATTTACGTCGGCTCCAACAGCCAAATGACCGTAACAGTAACGGTAACGCCGATACTGCAGAATCGAGAAATGGAGCCACGCAGGGGATACAGATTCCGTCGCGGCAGTCGAAGTGGCGTGGCTCAAAATTGATGCGGACTCCGCGTTCGTGATTGTGGCGACGCACGGCAAACGCGCGATCGATAAACTCACACACTTCTAGCCACGTTGCGGACGAGTTTGAGCAATCGCCCTATTCTATGTTGCGCATGCGCGCGCCCGCGTGGGTTCGGGCGCAGCGGGTAGTTCGTGCAGGTCTTCCCTGGTGCAGAGTGCAACACGGTCGGCGGGGCGGCTTGTCGTCATCCTTGGACAGCGGGTGGAGCTCGCGACGAGCTCGCTGCCGCTCTGGGCGCGACCGCAGTGCAGGGGGAGAGGGGACTGGCAGGTGTTGAAGATGAAAGGGATGGAAGAAGCACCTGCCTGAGCCTGGTCTGCACGTCCGCGTGCATGTGCGCAGGTATATCATTCAAAGTTCACTTCACTGACACCAGTCACCTGGCACACCATAAGCAGAATCGCGAGCCCTTACGCGCCTTACGTCTTATCGGACCCAGGTTGACTTCAACAGCCGAATGACACCGCAGAATCGCGAAATGGAACTATGTCGGGGAATACTGTGCATTAATTGTGCAACGTCATCATTAATTGGTGGGTTCAAGTTCTGACATCACATGACCGTGTAGCCGGATCATATCGTGCCATAAATAAAAAAGAATTTGGAGGGCTCGTTCATGACAGTGACCGGGAAGGGAACGAACGTTTCCCGTCCCGATCCGCATGACCCCTACATACAGGCATCACATGCATCACCCCTCCACTATAAATTGACCAAGCCAGAATGTCACGGAGGGGACTTCGCGTTGCTCTCTCCGAGCGCTGACTCGGATACTAGTAGCACGTTCTGCTTTCCCTATTAGCATGCTTGCCCTAGCTTTCATCTGCTTCTTGTTCAGTGCTAGATCAGCGTTGGCTGCCCCATATGTCACGAGACCATGGGTTTCCTCCGGCTATTGCAATGCGCCCCATGTAAATGCCTCTCACTACAAACCTCCGTCGGGAGGCGCACAACTTGTCCATCTTAGCGTCATGATGAGGCACCACAAGGTAATTGTTAACCAATAGAGGTGCCTCGTCAACATGCTGAAATCCCAACAGCGCACACCCGTCGCCCTGGTCCCGAATGAGCGTGGGATTAACGAAGGCATAGAATGGGATTGCTCACATGTGAGACAATTCACCTATGACGGTGGCGGCGCACGTCTGTCGCATTCTGTGGCTACGCCACCCGATCATCCCTTCGCACAACAAATATGGGCTGGTACTTGCGAAGAAGGTCAGCTCACGGCCGGTGGTTTTCACGACTCGAAGATTCACGGAAAGGTATGCGGTTTTCTCTTGCTTATCCCATCAGCGAGGAGTGATGCACCTGCAAGGACCTCTGGGGGTTGTATCATAATCGACTCCACTTTTTACGCGCCGTTAATCCCAGAGAGATCGGCGTACGTACAACGTACATCGACCGAACAAAGCACGTGGCCAGCGGCGTCCTCGCTGGCATGAACCCCTTTACTACCAAACGCCCGTGGGCCGTTCATGCACAACCCCAGAGAGAAAGTATTTTTTATGTGCGCACTATGGTATGACATCTGACTGCGAGTTCAGATTGATTCCCTTGTACCGAACTACAAGTGTCCTCGCGCAGATGCCCTCCTCAAGGCCGCGCAAACGGCCCCCTTCTGGCAGGACATCTGGGAGAAGAATTCAGCGTTGAGAGGGCGCATCGATTTCGTGCTGGGAACGACGAACTCCAGCGCAGTTTGGCCGTACACTTGTAAGCGCTCACGTCGTCAGCGCTGACCCTTCCGCTAACTGCGCAGCTTAGTTGCCTTTTACCAAGATGTTCTGACAGCCCAGGTCTGTAACGATCACCCACTCCCTTGCAATACTGCAGGTAAATGCGTTTCTGAAGAAGACGCCGCAAAAATCTTCGAGTTGTTCAACCTTGAGGCCGAGTGAGTGTCATTTAGGGTAGTACTGTGGATCGTGTTTTGCTGAATCTATCGACAGCTACATATGGCACCAAGCAGAACATGCCACCGAATACAATCAACTGACCTTTGGTCAGCTCCACTTTCCCGGATAACCCTTTGATATTTGACGCGAGAGACAACAGGAGTGATGTTCTCTGAGCTAGCGGACGCTCTCAGTGCACCGGAGCACCGTCTCGCGTTGTATGTCGCCCACGATTCCTCCATCGTGCGCCTCGCGGCAGGGCTTGAAATATTCCCCTTGCGCTGGCCCAGACTTGGCTCTGAAATTGTCATCGAGGTACGCAGTTGAAGACTGGCAGTCGATGATTGGACTCAAGCGCTCTAGGTCTGGGATGCAGGACATAGGAGGCTGTTTGTTCGGGTGCTCTATGATGGAGAACTCATAGATTCTCTCAGTTGGGTGCCCCTTAACGATTTCATAGGTCACCTGAGGAAGCAAGCTCCGGACCGCCTATTCGAGAGGTGTCAGTCGGTGTCGGGTAAAGCTGAAGGCGCGTGGTATGTGGGGGCTCCTTTCACTGTGCAGTAGTCCAAGTCAAACCAGGCTCTTTGTTCGTAATGACTTTCCTGAAAAAGTGTCCGAAACAGTTGCATTTGATTATCATGGGTGCTTCGACGGACGAGGCACACGCAGATAATTCACCTCGCGATGAGTGAATAGCCTAGCACTGATACAGCCTCTACTCGGATCTATTGTATAGAGTAGATAAGAGGGTTATCTCCTGGGCATTCTGGTTTGTCAATGATGTATCGCACAGTTCGTCCAACCTGAGGAGTATGAACGCCGCGGCATCAATATTAATGGCAGTCACGTGTATTTAGTATTTAGAAGAACAGTTTGTTTGGCAAAATCTGGCACAATACCCACGCTTGTAATCGAACCCCTGTGGCGTCCGCGGTCCGTGGGATGTGAGAATCATGGATGCACCTTGCACCTTGAATGTAATTCCCTTCCCTTCATCCTTGTCCTCTGCCCATTGGGACATATGTACTTCGCTCATTCAATTTATCCGCGGAATTAATTAAGACGCGTGGACAAAGGTCATATGAATCGAACAAAAGGTACGCCTTTTGGTGAGGGTCCTCACTGTCTCCACCCAGGCGCTCCGCTGAGAAACGTTAGTCATTCATATTCATTTAAGGTGCCCACAAGGAGTTGCTCATTGAACGCCGACCGACAACGTTGTCAATCACATCCAACTCGGCTCAGCTACCTTTTCCCCCATAACGTTACAGCACCGCGGGCGAACTACTTGGCTGATTCTCACATATGCCAAGGCTCGACCGCCCACAGCGTTACATCCACCGCCACTTTCCCCAAATTGGGACGGGCCCAAATTGAGCCATCCTTCCCACATAAACCAACGTGCTCAACGTGTGCCAAGATTCTCCCGTACTCTCTCAGACCCTCCCAACCGTCATCCGAGTCATGATACCCCTGCTATCCATCGTGGATTTTCTCTTTACCCTTTCTGTCCTCGTCACTCTTAGGGCACTCCACAACCATCAAAAGCGAAGAGGGTTGCCGTATCCTCCTGGCCCACGACCTTTACCCATTATTGGCAATTTGCTTGATATCCCAAGAGAATCCTCCTGGCTCGCGTATACCCCGCTCGCGAAGAAGTATGGTACGTCATACAACTTTCTGGAAGTTCCGTTCTACATGAAACTTGTAGGCGATGTTACGTCTTTCCACGTTCTTGGACGAGTCATCGTCATACTGGGCTCCACCAGGGCCACGAAAGATCTGCTCAAGAAGCGCGGGCATATCTACTCCGATCGTCCAGTGATTCCATTCTTCAAAATGTGCGCGCTTACTCCCGATGATTCCCTTTACTTTTTACTGATATATCTCAGGATGGACGTGCACCACGTTTTACCATTCGCAAGTAATGGGGCGGGTTTCCGTCTTGCGCGCAAGATCGCTGAACGGGGCTTTCGGCCCGCGTCGCTGGCGCGATACTGTACCTTACAAGAAAGGAGGGCCCATGTCCTCGTCACTCGCATGTTGGAAAACCCACAGGAGTGGGTAGCCCACATTGAACTGTTAGGCCATCTTAATCCTGAAATCTATGCCATATCCCTCAATTATATTCCAGATTCCAGGGCGAACAACTCCTTGCTATGACCTACGGTCACGAAGTCAAAGGGCCAGATGACAGGTTCCTAGACGCTGCCAAGAAACTATCCGATCTTGCGGGTAGGGCGTCCCTTCCTGGTTCACTTTTAGTCAATGAGTTGCCTTTCTGTACGTCTGTCCTCCGAGTCTCTTGTGCGTAGCGCCTATTTACCGGATATGCTACCCAGTAAGACATATCCCCGAGTGGTTACCGTGGTTCAGCTACAAGCCACTGGCCCTTTTTGGTCATTCCTTAGCAGAAGAACTCCGGAATGGGCCTATGCAATTCGTCAGGGACAGCATGGTAAGCAGTGACTTGCGCATGGAGCGTGGCTAAAGGGCTCACAATGCCTTACATAGCTTAATGGCACGGCATCGCCCTCTATTGTATCCGAAGCTCTTTTAGAGTCAGACAAACTAAGTGGATCTGAACGCGAAGCACATGAGAGGGTGATCGCCGAAACCCTAGGGACCATGGATACAGGTCCGTTAAAGCCCCTTGTTGGATGGTTTATTTCTAATGGTCATCTTCAGCCGGGACTGACACTGTATGGCAGACGCGCCTGAGACTGCTTCGACAGGTCTAATCTTTCTATTTATCTAGATCGTGTCGTCGCTGATGTCGATGATGCTCGCGGTCATGCTTCACCCCGAGCTGCAGAGGAGGGCGCAGGACGAAATTGACACTGTCACGGGGCGCTCACGATTTCCGACCCTCGAGGATCGTCCAAAGTTATCGTTCGTCGATGCCATGTGTAGGGAAGTCTTGAGGTGGAGGCCTGCTTCCCCCTTACGTAGGTCGAATCAGTAGTCCCTCCGGCGCGGCGGCTACACGTGTCCATCATTCACAGATATACCCCACGCGGCCACAGAAGATCGTGTGTATGAGGGATACTTCATACCAAAGGGTGCGATCCATCTTTGAACAAGTCCCCCAATATGCTTGCTGATGCGCGTTTGACTAGGTGCTTGGTTGATCGGAAATATATGGTATGACGTATTCACTCGGCCTTTCTTATTAACCTACGTTGGTTGCAGGGCAATCTTACATGACCCGAATGTGTATCCAGATCCGGAAGTCTTCAATCCCGAGCGATTCCTCAATCGAGATGGAACATTGCGCGAGGATCCCACTCTGGCAACAGTATTTGGATTTGGAAAGCGCGTCTGTCCTGGGAAGCATTTGGTTGATGTGACACTGTTCATCTTTGCCGCAACTGTGCTGTCGGTTTTTCATGTCGCAAAAGGGAGCGATGCCGCTGGTGGGCCATTTCAATACACATACTCAGGGGGTCTCGTGAGGTGGGTTCGGCGTTTCTCTTCGGGTTTCAGAGCAATAATTGTTTTGACCTCTAGTCGTCCAAATCCGTTCCCTTGCTCTATCACTCCAAGGGACAAAGTTGCAGAAGCGCTTATTCTGGGTGCAGACTCTATCAGAGTTTGAGCCATTGAGGTAGTTCGCATTCTTTCTCATAAGGGTTTTCACCATATGCTTCTGGGTGTATGATGCTGCTCAATACTGGTTGAGGTGTAATATCGTTACACGTTCTTCTTTGGCTTATGTATTTTGAGGGTGTTAGATCCCCTGGTGCCAGTGGTTAGGTTACTGATGGACTGACGCATCGTCTAGCTGGAGAGCGTGTAAGACACCTAATATGAGTAGTGGGCAGTTCGGTGCATCTACGACTTTGCTCCAGTATCCCTAGGTCAAGTGTGAGATGGCTGGTGTCAAGCACCCCTCAAAACCGTGCTCTTTTATCTTACAGGTTTTCATTTTGCCATGAAAAAGATTGGATTATCACCGCTCTCCACCTTCGTGATTCCTTTCTATAGCTCTTTCTTGTTTATAGCTAATGGTCTCTGAATGGGTATCCCCCCTTCATCTTTCTAGAAATCTCCTCGTTCTTCCTTTGCCTCATCTACAATTGGTGGCATTTATACGGAAGGTGATAAATATAAGTGATGTCAGCAGTCCTGGTCTCACTCCTGCACACGACACCCGTCACATTATACTAACCTGGCATAATTAATGGTCCAAAACGAGGGAAGTGACACGGGGTCTCCAAGGGGAATCGACGTGAGCCCGCCCTAAACGTAAAGGGATCCACCCCTTGCTCCGGGTATTCGGCACCTAGTACAGAGTGTAGTTGTGAATGCACCTAGATCTTTCACGAAATCACGTATGTTGGTAACCACCACCTCTTCGCCTCTATACCACTGATTCATGTCGTAGTGAGGCAACCGAGAATGGTGAGCTTGAGAAGGCGAGAAGTCGAGAAGAAACGACATATAGAGGTGAGTTATATGACACAAGCAGACCGGAGAGAAAAGACAGGCGAAAAGTCAACGAGTAAGCCCCTGTTCGGGATGGAGGTACGCGTGGTATGAACGAAGCGAAAAGACCGAGACGGAAAAGGAGGTAATCGGTAAGAGTCGAGTCAAGGGTTTCGCGGAAGCCAGGCAAACACCAGTCAGCATGGCCACACATTTACAGCTCAAACTGGCTTTAAGCATTCAGAATGACAACGAGAAAAGGAACGGACACAAAATTTTAGACTAGCGCGTTCTTGGGATGTTCACGCGCGTACTTTGGGGTCGTAGGCATATGGCATCTAGATAGCTGGGTGTCAACTTGAAGGTTGACGAGTAGAAGAGTTTCTATGTGGGGATCGATCATGAGGAGGCGAAGGACGGGAGCACATGAAAGGAAAGAAGGGAAGGACACGGGAAACCCGCGGCTGGGCGGTGGGGGAAGTCCGAGGGGATAATGACGCTGTTCTGGGTGAACCTTCTCGCTTCTCGGGTGGTGGGTGGCAACAGCCTTCACCGCGGAAATCATGGTGGTGGCAAAGTGGCGCAATCTCGGGAGTTTCCGCGCAGTTCGCGTACAACTGAGTCGAACTTGAAAGATATCGACGTGCCAGTGGCTTCGTGTTGGTCTCAATGGAAATCAACGAGCTCGCTACCAATACATTAAGCGCTGCGGGTCCGTGCACTGCTTGTACTCGTTTGCCAGACCTAACCCCAACATGTTCTGACATGATGATATTTGATGGTGTCCCCTGCTTACTCGGAGTCCGTGGATTGGGAATCTGGGATTTCATCGCCCACGAGGTCAAGGCTTACTTGACCTTGCTTGTCGATCTTTTCGCTGTGCTGTTATTCCTCGCATCTATCCAAGTGATTCACGACTATCGAAGGCGTGGAGGGCTACCTTATCCCCCCGGTCCCCGACCCGAACCAATTGTTGGCAATCTTCTCGATATCCCCAAGGACTTTTCCTGGATCGCATACGCTCAATTTTCGAAAACATATGGTACCTTTGTTTCTTTGTCAGTCTTTTCAGAACGGACGTTCTGACAGCAATACTAGGGGATATCATGTCATTCCGTGTGTTTGGACAGGTCATCATCGTGTTGAACTCCATCAACATAGCCAAGGACTTACTCGAAAAGAACGGAGATATGTACTCTGATCGCCCTGCCATTCCATTCTATGAGATGTGTGTGGTCGGACTTTTGAGGGATGACTTCGGCTGATATTTGCTAGGATGGGGCGGCAGTGGGTTTTGGCAACTTCTAGAAGCGATGAACGTTGGCGCCGGGGACGTAAACTCCTCGATGTGGCCTTCGACCGGGAGCCGTAGCCTCACATCGCCCGATGCTACAGACGACGGCGCATGTCTTCCTTTCCCGGCTATTGACAAACCCGCACCAATGGGAGGCCCATATCGAACTGTCAGTGAATCTCCCATCTGTCCTTATTAGCTCCTGAATTGTTTGGAAACTTTTCAGCCTGCAAGGGGAATCAATTCTCGCCATGACATATGGCTATGAAGCTCAGGAACACGATGATAGAATGATCGACGCTTCTAAAAGGATGAATAAATTCGGGACAGAAAAGGTCCTCCCGGGTGCTTTGCTCGTGAATTACCTTCCTTTCCGTATGTCATCTTAGTCTGGCCCTTTCACAACATATAGGCTTACGACGCGCCCTTCAGTACGCCACATCCCCGAATGGCTGCCATGGCTTAGCTATAAACCATTAGCGCGTGTTGGCCATAACCTGGTGAACGAGGTCCTATACCCGCCGCTGCAGTTCGTAAAGGAAAGTGTTGTAAGTGATATTTATCTTGACATCATAGCTTATCAGAGTAACCCCAAGAATTCGTTGCAGTTCCATGGCACTGCGCTACCCTCGCTTGCTCTCGAGTATCTCCAAGAGGTGGACAACCTTAAACTCAGTGGCTCTGACCAGGAGGAGGCAGAGGAAACGATTGCTAAGGTTTTAGCCTCGCTTTATTCCGGTACGTAACGCCTACCGACAGTGATTGGATCTGGTTGACATCATTTTCCATTTTCCACGACAGCTGGTGCCGATACCGTAAGTTGATGGACAACTACCCTCAAATCTGTTTGTACATACGAGCCTGAGCATCATCCATCAGACCGTTATAGCCATCAAGTCGTTTCTCATTGCGATGTTGCGTTATCCTGACATACAGCAGAAGGCCCGCGACGAACTTGATTCCGTCATAGGCAGAGATCGGCTCCCAACCTTCAAGGATCGTCCCAGATTACCATTCATTGATGCGGTGTGCAAGGAAATTTTGAGATGGAATCCTGTCACCCCTCTTGGTGCGTTTGACGGTTGCTCATACGAGGTTTCTGAGTGGCACCTTATGTATGACACCCTCACCGGAAGCTCTCCCACATGCGGCCACAAAAGATGATATGTATGCGGGTTTCTTCATACCAAAGGGTGTGTCCTATTCTTTGAACGAATCTGTTTGCCCACTCATATGTTTTCAGGCGCGATGGTGATTGGAAATTCATGGTAAGCTGTATTCCGTATGGTCTCATGTAGCTTGAACTGTTTACAGGGCGATGCTACATGACCCTACCTTGTATCCCAAGCCGGATATCTTCAAACCAGAACGATTCATCAATACAGATGGGAGCTTGCGGGATGATCCGAACCTGACATCAGCGTTTGGATTTGGAAAGCGGATCTGTCCCGGAAGGCACATTGTTGATGCGACGTTGTTCATCGTCGTCGCATCTTTGTTCTCTGCGTTCAACATCGAGAGAGGGAAAAATGGTGAGGATGGGCTCTCTGATTACACGTTTACAGGTGCTGCTGTCTTAAGGTAATTGTCCCGTACTTCTCTGAGGCCTTATGAGAGGTTAATAGTCCCTGTAGTCCCCCAAACCCGTTTTCGTGTTCTTTCATCCCTAGAGATACAAAAGCACGAGAGCTTATTCTCGCTGATAGTATGGCACGCTAATGGACTATCATGTTCGAATCTCTGTCGAATATTCTATTATTATGTTCGCTGAAGTACTAAGTACTTTACATCTCACATGTGGCATGCAATTTAATTCTCTTGGCCGATTCTTATTGGTGCGCTGCTGCGCGTGTGAGCACACCTAATTCATGTCCGGGTGTAACTTGTAGGGATAACCAACGCAGCAGAGACTGTTGGCCTTGGAAGTTGAAGGTAAAACCGGTGGCGTGCCCGTGGTGATGTCATTGGTAATATGTGTGCCCAATAGTAATCATAGAGAGTGGGAGTAGATAAGTCAAGTGCACTCTTACAGTGGCGACAGCCAGCGCATTCAACGAGATGCACAGCACTTTCTGCTATGGTTGCAGGTAATCCAAACGGAGAAAGCAGTACCCACCCCCTTACGGTTCACCCTCGGATAATGAAATCTAGACCTGCCTGCCAACACATAGCCACCGAAATTATCCATCTTGCATCCCAACTACTAAGGGGAAGAGATACTAGGAGAAACATTCGCTCATGTTCTGACGGGCCGCAGGACAAGTGGGCATCGAGCGGAATGAGCGTGCACACATAAAGTTGCCATAGAAGGGAAGCTGCGAACGGAAAGGCCTTCCCTCTCCTCATACCGCTGACGCTAAGCACTTCAATAATCAAACAGGTACATAGCGAAACAATAAAATCCAAATAACTAGCTGAGAAGGTTATAATGGATGGAGCCGGCAGCACACCGGGAAACGAGGCTGTAGATCTAGCGAGCGGATGGTCGTTGCCAACAACCATGGAAGACGTTGGGGGCTGATCTCCACAGCTGCCTGCACAGAAGTATTCGCAGCGTTTTTCAGCGCAGTAAAAGTGTATCAAGAAACAATGGGTCATGAATACGTTTATAGCTAGAGGAAACAACGTATTGGAGCGAGTTCGGATGCGCCGCAAGTCAGTTTGCAAAGCGGACCAGAGAGGAGAAAAGACAAGCGACAAGAAAACGAGTAGGAAATTATCCCAAAGGACGACACGCGTGAGAACGGCTAAGGCGGGAAAGGGGAAGTCCAAAAAGTGTCGACAAGAGAAAGTCAAAGCAAGGACAGGCAGAAGGGAGACATGAGTATCCTCGGATATTTGTGCGTAGGTTTCGACGTCGAAGGCAGATGGGTTCCTAATTTCAAGGAGTCAATACTGACCGGAGGTGTTTTTTTACTTCTTACACAATAAATGGTGCTGCAGGATAAACAAAGCCGTCCGCGAGTTTCGAGCCGAAGAGCCACTGGCATGGCACGCACATGCTGGGCGAATGATGAAGAGGTAGCACAAGAAAGGGATGGGAGACTGGAGTCGGCGCAGACAGGTAGCAAGAACAGACGTGAGGGCTGGGACTTGGGACTGAGGGAACAATGGGAAATCCTGGTGCGTGATGGGCCGATGGCATTACTCCTATAGCTGCAGTAGTGGCGCGTGGCGGCGATTTCCAAATGGCAAATCGGCTTCCACACCCGCGAGTCCTGTATCATGTGACCTGTACTGGTTTTCCTTGACGTGCGTTGAACGTCGAACGCGCAATACGTGTCTAGTAAACTCAGTGACATTGTATAGGGAAACCTGAAGAGGGAATTGAAGAAAGGTTACTTCTTTGACTTCTGCTTGCGGCGTTTATGCTCTACACAATATTTACATACAAAGCTGGGAGTGATTACTATGGAAGCTAAACCTAGTATTTAAACCCAGGTTATGGCAGAAATGAAGGGTTGCTACTTCTACCTGCCTGTCTATTCTCCTACGCTAACCCAAGAAACGTAGAACCGGAACGAATTCGAACGACGAAGAGACAAGAAGAACTAAAAGGAATATCATAGAAAGGTTTATCTGCATCGTCGTAGAAAGTTTTGCATGGCGTGTGCAGTGAGTGCAGAGTCCTCGCCACCCATTATTAATTATTGGCTGATTAACCTGGCGGTTGGTTTGTTCCCCTGTGTACTGCTGGCGCGTAAAGATTTCGCTCCCCGCCACGTCGGAGCCCTCCGGCGCTTCCCACACCCTGCGTACGGACGTCGACGTCAATCTCCGAGTCGCCCACCCTACTAGCGCATTCCCTGTGTGCCCGAGCGGCATGAATGCGCCCATTTACACTGCCAAATACGGCATCATTATGAGATTATGACCACTTTCAGGCACGTGGAGTGATGTGCTCACGTTGTTTTTGCCGGCGGGTGCTTTAGCCTGGTATAAAAGCCCCGTGGATTTTCTGATGTGAACCACGTGCAAGACCATGACCTCTCTGACCTTCCTCGTCAGTCTTTTCTCTGTGCTGTTGTTCCTCGCCTCAATATGGACTATCTATGGCTATCGAAGGCGTGGAGGACTATATCCGCCTGGCCCTCCACCCTTACCAATGCTCGGCAATCTTCTTGATATCCCCAAGGACTTTTCCTGGCTCGCGTATGCTCGGTTTTCGAAAACATATGGTACGGGAACATCACTCTCTTTTGCAGAACGTCCTTTCTGAAAGCAATGCCAGGAGATATCTTGTCATTCCGTGTTTTTGGGCAGGTCATCGTTGTGTTGAACTCCACCAAAATAGCCAAGGACTTGCTCGAAAAGAATGGTGATATCTACTATGATCGCCCTGTCATCCCCATCCATGAGATGTGGGTGGTCAGATCACTGGAGCAATATGTTAGTTAACATCTACTAGGATGGAATGGCAGTGGGCCTTGCCATTTTCCAGAGCTAACGAACGTTGGCGTCGGGGACGCAAGCTTCTTGACCGTGGACTTCGACCGGGTGCCGCGGCCTCACATCGCCCGATGATACAAACGAGGGCACGTGTACTCCTTTCTCGATTACTGGCAAACCCGCACCATTGGGAGGCCCACATCGAGCTGTGAGGAGCGTTGCCTTGTATCTCATTACATCATCAGGCTGAATCATTGCCGAACGTTTAGCTTCCAAGGAGAATCATTGCTTGCGATGACATATGGCTATAAAGCGCAGGAGCACGGGGATAGAATACTTGATGCTGCCCAAAGGTTGAATAAGTTCGCGATAGAAACGATCCTCCCGGGTGCTTTGCTTGTGAATTATCTTCATTGCCGTATGTAATCCGGCCTTTTTCGCGCCAGGATAGACTTACCACCTGCCCTTCAGTACGCCACATCCCCGAATGGCTCCCATGGTTTAGCTACAAACCACTAGCACGCATCGGCCATAATCTGGGGAACGAGGTCGTATATCCACCACTGCAGTTTGTAAAAGAAAGTATCGTAAGCAATCATTTGCCTGGACATCACATCTTCTCAAATGGCCTCAAATTATGTTGCAGCTCAATGGAACCGCGCTTCCTTCGCTTGCTCTAGAGAATTTTCAGGAGATTGAGAGCCTGAAATTAAGTGGCTCTGAACGTGAGAAGACAGAGGAGACGATGGCTGGAGCTCTAGCGTCGCTTTTTGCCGGTCAGTATCTTTTTCAGTGCTTAGATCTAGTTGAGACAATATCCTACAACAGCCGGGGCCGATACCGTAAGTCGACATACCTTCAAACCCGTATGTGTATGGGAGCCTAAGCACCACCCATCAGACCGCTTCGGCAATGAAATTCTTTTTCGTGGCGATGTTGCTTTACCCTGACATACAGCAGAAGGCCCAGGACGAACTTGATTCCGCGATAGGCAGAGATCGGCTCCCTACCTTCGAGGATCGTCCCAGATTGCCATTCATTGATGCGGTGTGCAAGGAAATTCTGAGATGGCGTCCTGTTACGCCTCTTGGTGCGTTTAACAGTTGATCATACGAGGTTTCTGAGTGGCACCTCATGTATGACATTTTCGCTGTCAGCTCTCCCACATGCGGCCATGAAAGATGGCGTCTATGATGGCTTCTTCATACCGAAGGGTGGGCCTTGGTTTTTGGACTACGATGCTTGGTGTTTGCCTACACATATTTTTCAGGCGCAGTGGTGATTCCAAATTCATGGTGAGCAATATCCCCTATGATCTTCAGGTAGCTAAGCTTGAACGGTTTTCAGGGCGATGCTACATGACCCTACCTTGTATCCCGAGCCGGATATCTTCAAACCAGAACGATTCATCAATACAGATGGGAGCTTGCGGGATGATCCGAACCTGACATCAGCGTTTGGATTTGGAAAGCGGATCTGTCCCGGAAGGCATGTTGTCGACGCGACATTGTTTATTGTGGTCGCATCTTTGTTGGCGACATTCAACATAAAGAGAGGGGAAGGTGGCGGGAGTAAGCCTTCTGATTACACATTCACAGGCACTGTCTCAAGGTGATTGTCCAAATTATTTATCAGAACATTAGAGAGGCTGATTGTCCTCTCAGTCGCCCAGATCCGTTTCCATGTTCTTTCGTTCCTAGAGATGAAAAGGCACGAGAGCTCATTCTTGCTGATATCATGGCACGTTGATAGACCATGATGTTCGAACTTCTCTTGGAAACCCTACTGTAAAATGGCCGCAGCATGCGTGTTCTCGGTTGTACGTGTTATAAATCTCATATGCGACTTTTGCGATATATTTTCCTCGGCCAAATTCTATTGTCGCGCTGCTGCCAGAGTGTGTACCCCATTGCACGACGGGGATGTAAGAGTCATCGACGAATCAGAGAGCGGCCCCTAGCCGTTGGGGTCCAATCTCGGCCAAATGCGTGTCCAACAGCTACTAGAATAGCAATCCGAGGATTCGGTAAGCCGAGCCCGAGACGCTGGCAGTGTTAATCTACAGGCCTCATATTTCGTGGAGCCCGTCACTGGTGGAGCGCACACTGTCAGTGAGAATCTGTGTCATGCCTTGTCGTTGAGACACTGGCAATCAATGTCTCAGTCGGTCCCGGACTCCCGGTCCATGAGAACCCCCGCAAGAACGGAATTGTGAGACGTTGCGACTCCGAAACAAGTCGATTCACACGCTTGATGAATGTGATCCACCAGTGGTTGATAGGTTGTCAATATTCAATTCTCATATCGTCTGAGTCATCCGTGGTAACAACTTGAGGGGCCCGAGCTCACGCCGCCATGGAGGAAGCCCAAGGCATCCCCTGCTAGTGCGCCTGACCGCTCGTATGCCGGTCTGACGTGGACCTTTAGGGTAACCGAACGCTACGCACGAGAACAGTCACCAGATGCTCGCTCCGAGTCCGGTATCATGTAACATTCCTTGGTTTCTGCCTCAGATTATTGTTTCCAAACTCCCATAATGTGTGCCTTGCGTGGCGTGGCTGTCAATCTAGGTACAAAAGCGCTGAGGAGAATCACTACAGTAGTACCATTATCTCTCCCCCTGTTCAAGTCAAGAGAAAATCGCTTTCCTTGAAATATCCGAAACAAATAAACAAACAAACAGACACGAGTTCCGTCACGTGTTATGTGTTGATTCAAATGGGTCCAGCCGTCAAACAACCGCGGTGTTTCATTTTCATTGTATGCCGAGCCTGATCGGGTCTCTCTATTGTCTATCTCAATCATTTTACAGCTCTATTGTTCTTGTCCTTCAGACCAATCGTCATCACCGCCTTCGGTGAGGACGACCAAACCACCATCTTCCAGGGGGCAGTTCGAATCATGGGTAGCCCTTTTCGATCTCCCAAAGGAGCTCTCCTTGGTCTACTCAACATTACGTGAGACGACTCTCCTCGGACACAGATTCTTTGGCAACGTCAGTCGCGAAGTACTGTATGCCGTATGTTTCTATGCCTCACTAAATTGTCGTTGTATTGAAGAATCGGAGCCTCGTTAAGGATCTTGTTGACATGCGTCCACTCGGGACCATTGATTCTATTCTTTTGTGGTGTGTCCACGTTTTCCGCGCACATTCCAGTCAGATGACGTGGCCCAGGCCGCCGCCCAGGACGGAGGATTATGCCATTTTCACCCGCTGTCGAGGATGTGCCATGCCCCGGTGCCTGGCATACAAGCTTCAACTTCAAGATTGGTCTTCGTTCGGTGACAGCGACGGTATAGAGGTCAATGCAACAGGCGCGGCCGTACTCGTAGAGTGCTAGAGTATTGGTGAGTCCATGTCGAGTTGTGAGGATGGGTTATCTTTCCTGCCTTGATCGTTTCTAATTATCTATTCTGCGAGGCTAGCTGATATCAGGTATATCATATATTAAGAGGTACAGGGTCACAATGGCAGGTCTTGTTTGGACAGGTCTCATCGTTGTATTTGAACTATATCGCAAATGACAGAGCGAGGTGAGAGGATTATGCCACGAAAGATTCTGCTATGGAGTCCTTGCCCTCTGCTGGGTATGCGTAAAACCCCATCGCTGACCATCATCAAGGGCCATCAGGGGCTCCTCGTCCAAGGGGTCACGCTAGAACCTGTGTAGGTACTCGTCTTCATTTGATACAGACCCAACAGAACCGAAAGGTTGGCCAACTGGGGTCCGCTCCACGAATCCTGCTTGGCGGCTGCTCTGACAACACATCGCGGTTCATCACGTGGTCGGAACCTAACCTTAAGTTAACACTCCCCCCCCAACAAAAGCACACGCTGCTCAATTCTTGCCTACAGTCTTACCATGGGTACGATATAGTGAACTCTATTCATGTCACAAGTATTTCGAAGCGAACAAATGAATCTTGCTGCTGCCTGTCGAGGCCGATCGAGCCTCAGACCCTATAACAACATGTGACTGACCAGACTAGATTTGGGCCCGTGAATTGTTTTATTGAAAGGAGAAAGCTCGAAAAAGTTAGTTGGCTGAGACAATGGAGACGAAAGAAACTAAAGCCAAGGCATTCATGAGACAAATGAAGACAATGGGTGCGATGATGGCGAGCGCTTTGTACTTGTCCTGGTTTCAAAGCCCGCTTGCATGCGGGACCGATCAATCGCTGTTCATTTGTTCATCTCGATAACTCGTTTCTTCACCCAGCATCACAGATGGTATCAGACTACGGACTGCGGTTGATGTTCGAAGAAGCGCTGAAGGATACTTGTCTAAGCCCGTCGGAAAATCCAGGACTCCATGCGATGGAGATCTGTGACAGCGACGATCACACCTAATTCTCGACTCTATTTAGCCCTTTTGTTTCCAGGCCCGAACGGGCTCTCAGTTTGCCCACGATAATTTGAACGAGTTCCGGGGCACTATTATCAATGGGTCCGGAAATTCAAACAATGCGGCGCTCGATCAAGGGTTGTTGCGGCCTTTGCCGGCTGTGTTTCCAACCCGAAACCCCGCGAGAACACGATTCTGTGCCTTTCCGCCGCGTTGACAACCTCTCAGATGGTGTTATTGTTCCGTAACAAATCCCCATCCTCTCGGTAACTGTAATGTACCCGCGCGCCTATCTCCACGGCTTTGCCTCTCTTCCGACTGAGCCTATTTGACTTCATCTTGTGCGTGGATATATATTTCCTTCGAAAGAGAAGTACCATGCTTTGACTCCCACCCCAAACCACACCTCCCTGTCTTATTGTGATCATGGTTTCTCGTGTGTCAACTATTGATATTCTTGTTCTCGTATTTTCTCTTGTTGCATTCCTAGTCGTCCGCGGTTATCGGAGGCGGAGCAGACTCCCCTACCCTCCTGGACCTCGACCGCTTCCTTTGATCGGCAATCTTTTTGATATTCCAAAGGAGTTCTCCTGGCTCGAATACACCCAGCTGTCGAAAAAATACGGTATGAGTCCCTCTTCTATCAAGTTACCCCTAACAGAACGGATGCCAGGCGATATCTTATGCCTCCACGTCTTCGGCAAAGTTATTGTCATATTGAATTCCGTGAAAGCGACCAAAGATCTCCTCGAAAAACGTGGTGATATCTACTCTGATCGTCCTGCGATTCCGATGTACGAGATGTACGTGTTCTTAGAGTTCAGCGTTCTTGCGTGGTGTCTGATCAAAGTTCAGGATGAGGTGGGAATGGCTCGTGCCTTTCGCAAGATTCACCGAGTCTTGGCGTCAAGCACGCAAGCTACTCGATCGTGGTCTTCGACCGGGAGCCGTAGCTGCGTATCGACCTGTGCAACAAGCAAAGGCGCGCGTTCTCCTCACCCAACTGTTGGCAGATCCGAATGACTGGGAGGCTCACCTCGAATAGTTCGTGGAATTCTTACTCATGAGGCTGACTTTCCCTGAGCATTTTCCCAACTGTCTAGCCTGTCGGGAGAGCAGATCTTGGCCATGGTGTATGGTTACGAAGTGCAGGGGCGTAATGACCATAAGGTCAACGCTGCCAAGGAAATGGCTCAACTTGTTTCTGAAAGTGCCCTTCCGGGTGTCTTACTCGTCAACGATGTTCCCTTACGTGAGTGGTCTGTTCCTCACGGGGCACATTCTCCTTACAATCATATTCGTTAGTACGATATATTCCCGAATGGTTTCCATGGTTGAGCTATAAACCTCTTGCACGTTATGGCCACAATTTAGGAAAGGAGGTCATGTATGGACCAATGACATTCGTCAAAGAAAGCATAGTGAGGATGCATTCGTGCCTTCGAAGGTGTTTAGAGGCTCATTCTTCCTTAGCTCAATGGCTCTGCTCGACCGTCAATTGCTCTTGAGAACCTGCAAGAAACGGAGAAGCTCGAAGGATCAGAACGCAAAAATGCCGAGGAGACGATTGCCGGAGCCCTGGGATCGATGTATGCAGGCAAGTGACTTATCAATGCTTGAGACCTGGTTGATAAAACTTTCTTTAGCCGGGACTGACACAGTACGTTGCTACGCAGGTATTGCGAGTGTACCTGCATAACCAAGTCCTCGTTTGTAGACATTGGCTTCCATGGTCACGTTCTTCGTAGCTGTTTTGCTTCGTCCAGACGTACAGACGATGGTACAGAAGGAACTCGATGCCGTCACCGGGAGAGAGCGACTTCCTACCTTCGATGATCGTCCGAAGCTGCCGATGGTCGATGCAGTTTGTAGAGAAGTCCTGAGGTGGAGACCCGTCACACCGCTTGGTGGGTTTACCACAGCTCATCGGCCATCCAAATGATCTCATGATACGCAGCCATCGCCCATGCGGCCACCGAAGATAACATCTATGAAGGTTATTTCATACCCAAGGGTTCGTCATGTCGGCATACGTCAAGTTGCTTCGTTCACTGATGGCCGTCCATACTTCTAGGTGCGATGGTAATTGGGAACTCATGGTATGATGACTCTTGTTTTCCCTTCAGCTCCGCCTCAATGACTTGTAGGGCAATCTTACACGACCCGGCCATGTACCCAGAACCAGATACTTTCAAGCCAGAACGGTTCATCAACGCAGATGGAAGTTTGCGTGATGATCCAGTGTTGACCTCAGCGTTTGGATTTGGAAGACGGGTTTGCCCTGGGAGACACTTCGTCGATGCTTCATTCTTCATCGTTGTGGCTTCTATACTCTCTGTTTTCAATATCGAGAAGGACAAAGGCTCTGATGGAGGGCCAGATGCGTATCCATTTACAGGAAACGGCATAACGTACAGTCATCTCGTCGTTCAAGAAGGGTAGCAGATTCGAACGCTGACGTAACTCTTTTCAGGCGTCCCGCCCGTTTTCCCTGCTCTATCGTCCCAAGAGATAAAAAGGCAGAGGAACTCATCGTCGCCGAAACGCTATCCCGCTGAGGTATTCGGGTCATTTATGTTACTTCGTTCTTCAATTCCCTTACAATGAATTATTATGTTGCGCACGCTAACCTGGGTTTGGACGAGGCTGGTGATTTTCGCAGTCTGTCGGTTTATTGAAGTGCGGTCATTTACTACCCCAAGCCAGCCTATTGGGCAGGGTACCGCGAGTAAGGCTGCAGCTTCTTTTGCAGGGGAAGAGACGCTCTCGGCTCGAGTGCATACGAAGGGATAACAACGTGGCAAGCTAGAGCCGTGGTGTAAGGAAGCTTACGCCCAATGCGAGGCTTCCTTCCCCCACCATCAGATGTGACAAAGACTTTTTCTCTAGTTGCTGCATGTTCGACGCCCTCCTAGGGCGTTTGATCGAAAATTTAAAACGGAAGTATGCTGCTGCGGTGACATAGTGGTATGAAAACGCGGTTACCCCACTTTCTGTATCACAACCCGCAGCGCCGGCGGAGCTCCAACCCCAGGTAATATCGGCCCAAGCCTGTCACAGTCGTCCAATTGTTGTACACCCCCCTGTTTAATCCTGCGACTCCGACATCTTACTAGTCACAACCTTTTGTCCAGGTCAGTGTTTTGTCCGTGATGTTGCCCGGGATCCTTTCCTCGATCGCTGTGACCACGATTACTGTTCCCTGCATGATGTATGCGCCTATCTACGGTCACAGAACCAACCATCCGTATGCCCCTAGCTGAGTTCGCGGTCTCAGACCGTCAGAAGCTGAGTGCGGGAAAGTCTGCCAACTTATGTACATTGGCAGTCATGCCTCGGGGGACCACGGACATCTCTCGAGGGTACCAGATAGGTGCGCGGTCATCTCGGCCTTGTTTTTATTCTTTGTTCGCGTCTCACGCGTGATGGTCTGGTTTTTCCGCACCCTTCATTATTCTTCTCCAAAGGTTTGGGGCACTGTTTCTGCGTCCTGCCGCTCTCAGACACGCACGCTCCGAGCTTCCGACCCACATATTTACAGTATCTCTTGCATTTCTTATATCAGTGCCACCTTTGGCAAATCGAATCAAGCGCGGCACCTGGTGAGATCCCGCCTTACTCTGACACTGACAAATCCTTCCGCCTTAGTGTGCAGTTTGTCTTGTCCAACGATGACCACAGGCAAAGCAAATTGAGTGCAGGGAAGGACGAGTGGTTAGTAGTCTAGCTGCTGAGGTGACTGAGGGATGTCAGCGGGTATAGTATTGGTGCAAAACCCGCACCCAAGTGTGGGATAAGTGATCAGTGATCATAATACGGCCAACTACGCTATATAATACAACTCAGGTAAACTACCTCGTTGGCGCGGGACAAACAAGGGGGGGTTGTCAATACGGTCACGGGGAAAACGGCAGCACCGGACCGAATCCCACCTGTGTCGTTGTTTGTATGACGTTTGCGGCAAGGTTTGCGGGTTTCTTCTGCCAGTTTCCTCTACTTCAACCACTTCGGAAATCATCAACAGTTCATCAGCACGACACAATGTCATTCAAGTTATTGCGGCCCCTCGGGCCTGCTAAGACCATTAAACAGAACAGCTTTTGTTCATCCCATGCATCATGAGCGCTGTACCATGGCGTCACCACGTTGGAATATTTTGACATGTTTATGTAATCAATTGGCATACTCGGTCTGTCTGTGACTCTGTGGTATTTGGGACTGTTTGCTGGTGGGAAGCTTGACGGAAATAGAAATCCCGCTTCCCGTGATTGACAGTCAACACCGGCAGTTGCCGCAGACGCTTCGCGGCACCCAGAGACACATTTCACGTTTTTACAGTGTTCATCTCTCTCGCCATGGCACACCCTCGTGGACATCAGTTATTTGTTTCCTTTTCTCCTTGCTCCAGAACTTATTTGTGACTTTTACCAACGGAACAATTCCTCATGGTCTACTGGCATTACCTGTAGACCCGACTCTCCCTGAGTATTCAGCATGGATACCCCCCTGGAGCGGCATTAACCTTTTGTCTTGAGGCTAGATACAAGTCGAACACACTCAACCCAGAGTAATTCCTGACCTGAATGTGAAAAATGGATCTGCCATGCGGCCGTCATTGCGACATTCTCACGTTAGCTCATACTGCGGGTTGTCTCCCACTCGTAATGTTGAGATGTTATCGGTTTCTTTTTGGCGCTTTGAGCCCCATGTTTTGTTCCTGCCGACAGGTCGGCAGAGGAACTTATCTGGATTTGGATCGTATGATGCCATACGATACCCGCGTGACACATCTGTGGCGCGGCAACACGAAGGGAGTTGTATTTAACCATTGGCTTAGCCAGGCAGGCTCGCTACCCACTTGACATTCTATCACATCAATGCTTTCCTCTATAACTATCTTTGATCTCCTCGTTTTTCTCCTCTTTGGATTCGCTCTTTCCGTTATTCGTGACTATCGACGAAGGAGAGGCCTTCCCTACCCACCTGGCCCGCGACCTCTCCCCATCATCGGAAATCTGCTTGATATACCGAAAGAGTCATCCTGGCTTACATACACTGAATTCTCCAAGAAATATGGTAGGTTTTTCTGTTTGATATCAGCTCTGTATATAATGAGATCGGCAGGTGATGTTCTGTCTTTCCATGTGTTCGGGCAAGTCATTATCGTCCTGAACACTGTCAAGTCCACCAAGGATCTGCTCGACAAACGCGGCGAGATTTACTCTGACCGCCCCGTCATCCCATTCTACGAGATGTACGGATTGAAATTCGGTGTTCCCAGTCCCTAACTGATAGCATTCAGGATGGAATGGGGTTGGTTCTTACCGACGGCGAGGTACGCCGAGCCTTGGCGTCAAGGACGCAAGGTGCTGGGTCGTGGCCTTAGACCTGGAGCTGTGGCGGAATATCGCTCGATGCAAGCCGCCAGGACACGTGTGCTTCTTACTCGGATGTTGGAGAGCCCTGAAGACTGGGAGGCCCACATAGAGCTGTAAGCGGTGTCCTTTTCTGACTCCTATCCTTTTCTTTGATTGTTTCGCATTTTCATAGCATGCAAGGAGAGCTGATCCTGGCCATGACCTATGGGTATGAAGTACAAGGACGCGATGATAAGAAGATTGAGGCTTCGAGAAGGATGAGCGAACATGGAGAAGCAGTAACTCTTCCTGGTGCACTGCTTGTCAATGACCTCCTTTTCCGTGCGCAATATCTCTCTGGCCATCCTTGTTGATGTCGTGTTGTCCTCGACTCACAATGTCCTTTTTAGTTCGGCACATCCCTGATTGGCTGCCGTGGTTTAGCTACAAGCCACTTGCTCGCATCGGCCGTGATTTAGGGCTCGAGGTCTTGCATCCACCGATACAGTTCGTCAAAGATGCCATGGTAAGCCAATAGTCCAATTACGTCTACGTCTCCAGAGCACTCACGAGATTGGATGTTGAGTAGGCTAAAGGGACGGCACGACCTTCGCTCGCTCTCGAAAATCTACAAAGGATAGAGAAGCTAAGTGAAATAGAGCGAGGAAAGGCTGAAGAATTGATCATTGGTGTCTTGGGATCAATCTATAATGGTTTGGATTGCACACCGCGATGAACTCTACTGTGGTTAACGTGTTTCTTTCCAGCCGGCACGGACACCGTAAGTCCTCAAGCGTATATTCACAACTTGAGGAATTCATTCGATCTTTTCAAACGTAGACAATCGCTGCGACTATGACCTTTTTCTTGGCGATGGCGCTCCACCCTGATATTGTGAGAAGGGTGCAAAGCGAGATAGATGCCGTCACAGGAAGAGACCGCCTTCCGACTTTTGACGATCGCCCAAGGCTGCCATTCGTTGATGCGGTATCCAAGGAAGTTTTAAGATGGCGACCAGTCACCCCTCTCGGTGCGCCCACTAGTGATTAATTAAGCAGATATCTGGACATTCCCTTCATCGTAGCCGTCCCTCACGCAACGACAGTAGACGACATTTACGAAGGATTCTTTCTACCCAAGGGTGTGTATCTTTTGGCTTGTCATCTCGATACCGATAGATGCATGTCTTCCCAGGTTCAATTGTAATCGGAAATTCATGGTGAGTCGTCTTTCAATGCCCTCCAAGTGGCTTCAACCCTTTCCAGGGCAATCTTGCACGACCCTGAGAGATATCCAGAGCCAGACGTCTTCAAGCCAGAACGGTTCCTTAACCCAGACGGAACCCTACAGGACGATCCCGTACTTGTATCGGCATTTGGGTATGGTAAACGATCGTGTCCCGGAAGACATTTTGTGGATGCAACGCTATTTATCACTGTCGCGTCTCTGTTATCTGTTTTCAATATTGAAAAAAGGGAAGACACTAAGGGCCAGCCTTTTGAATACACATATACGGGCCATATCATAAGGTTTGCCGAATACGATCTGCTAATATAGCAATGGATGGAAGCTGACTTCTACTCCTAGTCGTCCCAACTTGTTTCCCGGCTCTATTATTCCACGCGATAAACGAGCAGAAGAGCTGATTATTGCAGATACCATGGCACGCTAGTTCACTCAGGCTACCCACTTGCAGCAAATCTTCACAGGGGGTGTACATGCCCTACGTCCGATCCACTAACTGGATCTAGGATGACTTATGTCTGGTGATGCATTCGAATGTACGGTTATTTCTAATAACATTGCTGGGGTGATTGCACTGAGTAGAATTTCATGTAGTAAACACCCTTGAACCGCAAGATGAACACACCCATTCGTCATAAGATTGACATGGGACGCGGCCACCGTCATAGTTCATGCGTGGATTTGTGGATGCTCTAACGTGTCATGAATCGCCCGACACTCTGTACCACTTGCGAGTATTCAGGGTTGAAAATTAATTGGCTGCTTGGTTCCCGTGCAGCCGGACCAGGAGAAATATTGCCCTGATCGACCAGGCCGTCACGATGCAGAATGTCACAGTTGTCTAAGTGCCTGTTTTCCCTCCTCGTGCTATGGTGACAAGTCAGAACAGCCTTGCCCATCCCACCTGGAAAGACGGCCATTATGAGTACTGTACGGCACCACTATAGACATGCCTCCGAGGCGGACGCACGTTACAAACAAATACCAGGGGTCGATTCTTTTGGAACTGGCTAAGGGCCTATTGTCGACAGAGGAGCTTATCTGTGTTTAACTTGCATGATATGCACATATGATAGTTCGTCTTTGTCTAGTAGGTCCACGATGGTGGGAAGACATCGAATTTGAATTATATTCGTATTTAATTACTGGCCAAGCCTGGCAAGGGTCAGCTCCCTGTTGCGCATCATTACAGTACATCTGAGTCTATGGTCTCCCTGATAACTGTTGTCGATCTCCTCGTTCTCTTGTCCTTTGGCTTTATGGTTTCTGCTATTTGTGGTCATTGACGAAAGCGAGGATTACGTTACCCTCCCGCCTCACGACCCCTTTCTATCATCGGAAACCTGCTTGACATACCGAAAGAGTCATCCTGGATTGTTGAAAATACGCCGAACTATCCGAGAAATATGGTAGTGTAAGGTATGGACGCGCTGTCGCCCCGAATGGACGGAATGGATCACTTTCGACCACGTGACGGCCTCTGTGTGGCTGCAAAGCCCCGGGCGACGACTTGTTCTACCACCACTCGCATTCGTCGTTTTCTCGCTCCTCGCCTTTCCCCCTCAATACATGTCAGCCCACATCATGCACGACGTACAGCCCCTTGCAAGTCAAGATGCTATTCGGGACCACATATTGCTGGAGTCGCATCTTACTACTTTGAACCATTCAGGGCTCCTTTCGTTTGTACGTTCCTTTATCCTCCTTCTGTCCTAGACCGCCGCCTCGCATGTAGCGTACATTTACATAACCCTCCTCGCCGGCCCTGGCCAAGGAGGCAAGAGAATACAGCCCCACTTTCCCTCCTTGCGTTCGATTCAAGCACTCGTTCCGTCCGTTACGAATCCCCCAGCCGTGCCTTTGGAGCCACAAGTGCCCATCACGGTCTGCGTCGCCACGTCCAGCCTCAGCGTCCCCCGAGCGGCTCGCGCGGAGCCCTCTTGCGACATCCACATCCACACACACACACACACACACACACACACACACACACACACACCCTCCCTCCCATTCCCTGCGGTCCGTCATCGCAACCGAACATACCCGCCAGCGGTCGAGCGATTAACACCCCCCATCCCGCTTCGCTTTCTCGCTCCATTGTACGTCCTCGGATCTTCGCCACGTACATTGGTTTTATCTTTCCCATCCTTCCTTTATTCGAACACACACGTGGACTCTACGTCCACGTTATCGTAGGGTCTTCTCTTTGGTATCCGTTCTATTAAAACGAGTTAGGCAGGGGATGTTCTGTCCTTCCATGTATTCGGGAAAGGCATTATCGTCCTGAATTCAGTGAGAGCCACCAAGTATTTACTTGACAAACGGGGCGAGATGTACGGAGGAAAAATTGGTGTTCTTAGTATCTAACTGAAAACAACGGAGGTGAAATGTAACCGGTGCGGCCGGACCGGGTGCCACCAGATCGTTTTTTTCTGCGGACCTTCAACCACTGCAGTACTGCACTCCCGCAACCAATTGACGTGGCACAATGTCATCCAAGTTACCGTCATTCCTCCTACCTGCCAAATGACTGGTCAGAGCTTTGCTTATCACATCTAGAAAGGGTCGTTATCACGGCCCCTGTACGGCACCCATCTCGGAGTCTATAGACACGTCACTCAGTTTTCAAGGCATCCCGCGCCCTTAGGCTTGGAACTACCTATGGCACGCCATCTAATCATTTAATTATCATATGCCTTCGGCCGAGTACCTCTATCTCAAGGCTTCAGGTGATTTGTATTGGCATTGTCGGCCCTTCCCTTCCCGGCCTGCCAGTTCTTTCCTTCGGAGGACAATCATGTCCGGAAATGGGGATCGGGAAATTATGGTGATCTATGCTCTCACACTGCTCTGTTGAACCCACTCTATCAGCATTGGGGTGTCTTTTATCCCAAGGCCAGCTCAACCAGTGTGATCGGAAGCTAGAGCGAGGAGCCGATCTTCCCACCAGCAGAAGAAACGGGATCTGCCTTGCGACGTTCTCAGGTTACCCACATACTTGAATAAGATAAAGATGATAATCCGATCCCTTCTCCGACGCTTGCGAGTGGTTCTATTGTCGACAGAGGAGTTATGATGCCCATGTGATTGTTCTTCTTCATTGCGATGACCGGACGACATCAGTCATTCGAATCGTATTTCGTTTGAATTGTATGGTGCCGTAGATGCCCTCGTGATTTCTCTTCTTTGACGCGATAGCTAGAAGATATTTGAATCGTATTTAGTCACTAGCCAGGCCAGGTCGACAGGCCCCCCGCTGCTCGTCATTCCAGTGCATCAATGCTTTCCCTTATGACTATCCTCGACCTCCTCGTTCTCTTGTCCTTTGGCCTCGCTCTTTCTGCCATTCGTGATCTTCAACGAAGGAGACGATGCCCTCCTGGCCCACGACCCCTGCCAATCATCGGAAATCTACTCGATATACCGAAAGAGTCATCCTGGCTGGCATACACCGATTTTTCTAAGAAATATGGTGAGGTGCTCTCTCTTGTACCATACCTTTCCGCTTAACATGAGCTCGGCAGGGGATATTCTGTCCTTCCACGTGTTCGGGCAAGTTATTATCGTGTTGAACTCAGTCAAGGCCACCAAGGAGTTACTCGACAAACGCGGCGAATTTTACTCTGACCGTCCTGTGGTCCCATTTTACGAGATGTGCGCACTGAGATTTTGTGTTCCCAGTGCCTAACTGATAACGTTCAGGATGGAAATGGGTTGGTTCTTGCCGACAGCGAGGTCTAGTGAGCCTTGGCATCAAGGACGCAAGGTGCTGGATCGTGGCCTTCGGCCTGGAGCTGCCGCGGCGTATCGCCCGATGCAAGTGTTCAAGGCACGTGTACTTCTCACCCGGATGTTGAGAGGCCCCAAGGACTGGGAAGCCCATGTCGAGCTGTAAGCGGTGGCCATTTCGGGCCCTTGTCCCCTCTTTTAATTGTTTCTCCATTATATAGCCTACAGGGAGAACTCATCCTAGCTATGACCTATGGTTACGAAGTGCAAGGGCACAATGATAGGAAGGTTCATGCCGCAAGAAGGTTCTCCGAGATTGGATTAGCGACGGTTCTGCCGGGTGGATTGCTTGTCAATGACCTTCCCTTCCGTGTGTCACCATCCTTTGGTCGTCGTCACTCGGGCCCAGTTCTTGTCATCTCATATTTTCCTCGCTAGTTCGGCACGTCCCTGATTGGCTGCCGTGGTTTAGCTACAAGCCACTTGCTCGCAGAGGCCGTGACTTGGGGTTTGAGGTCATGCATCCACCGATGTGGTTCGTCCAAGATGCCATGGTAAGCGAATAGTCCAGATACGTCGACGTCTTCAGAGCACTCATCTGGCTTGCTGTTGTGTAGGCCAAAGGCACAGCGCGACCCTCACTTGCTCTCGAGAATCTACAGCAGATAGAGGAACTAAGTGGAATAGAGCGAGGAAAGGCCCTAGATGGGATCAGCGGCGCTCTAGGGTCAATCTATTTAGGTTTGAAATACACACTGCGATGTGTTCTACGTTGCTGATGCGGTCCTTTCTAGCCGGCGTTGATACCGTAAGCCCTTTAATGTACATCCACAACTTCGCTGATTCATTGGGACCTTCAAATACAGACAGCCGCTGCGATGATGACGTTTTTCTTGGCAATGGCACTCCACCCTGATATTATGAGAAAAGCTCAACACGAACTCGATGCTGTCACAGGGCGGGACCGACTCCCAACTTTTG